>Ga0209671_1007908_pt1 | contig 11093 bp, 6 predicted proteins | sample WorMetHERISLAND2_2_FD_187401 | JGI IMG/M metagenome (GOLD analysis project Ga0209671, IMG submission 187401) | Marine gutless worms symbiont microbial communities from Max Planck institute for Marine Microbiology, Germany - Olavius geniculatus... | ecosystem: Host-associated > Annelida >...
GTCCTGATGTATGAATACTGTTTTCCACACCTCCTCTTTGATGGCTCTCAAGTTTTTTGACTGTCTCAGAATCTTGTCGCGTGCATCAACTGTGTTTACAGTCAGCTTGACCGGTCTAGGTTTTGATCCGGCACTCTCTGGTGGGGGTCCCAATCTGGTTATGTGTCCAACAGAAATGTCGTCACACGAGATTTTGTGCAGCATTAGCTGGGCAAGATCGCTATCTTCATTCCTCTTCTCTTCAGCTTCAGTAGCAGAAGGTTCCTGTAGACCATGAATGATAATATTACATTTGCGTCTTTCTTTATCCTCCTCCTCTTGTTTCTGTTCACAAGACTTGTTCTGCAACTCTTTTACCATAACCTCGATTGCCTCCACATTAGCTGCGTCAGCTTTGGCATTTTCTGTTCTGGACCTTTCCACCACCTGTGTGAAGGTATCAAGGTTATCGCACACTTTGTTATCTAATAGCTTAATTGCCAGTTCAACTGATTCCACGTGAGATGCATCGGCTTTGGTCTTTAACTGTGCCTCAATACGTGACAGCTGCTCTGTTAGTTTAGACAGGACCTCAGTGACTTTGTCATCACAAATAACCAGTTAAAGTCTTTATCTTACATTAAATGAATCGCTTGCAGTTTTTTATATATAATATTTGCGGTTTTATTAAAGTTTGAAAGGTGTCGCAGCTCGAAATCGCCAAAAAAATCCATAAAACCCCTTATTTTGGCGTTCAAGGTCACTGAAGGTAATTGAATTTGGCGCCAATCGAGAGCCAGTGTACGACTTTCTATTAGTGATTAATAGTAACCTAGGCCCTATCGCGCACCGTTACTGAGATACAGCGACTTATTGGCCAAAAATCGCAAATTTTGCCCACCCCCGTCTCATTTAGCGCTTTTGTTCGGGGTGACCCCCTTCGAATTTATGGAAAAACTTTAGGTTCCTAAAACTAGGATCTTCTAGGCAGCCGAAGGTGAAGATTTGGTAATCCTATCTTGCACCGTTTTGACTGATCCACCCGTGTTACAGACGGACAGACAAACTGAATTGCGATGGCTAAGACGCGCTGAAAGCAGTAGCTGCTTTCACGCATAAAAACGAAGATGTCGGCACAGTGGCGACATATGCGGCCGTCCATCTGTAGGCCTAGCTACCATAGCAGCAGGAACATTGCCTACGTATACTCGGCACTGTGCAGCCTCAGCCCTAGCCTTTCTATTTTTACTCCTCGCGCTACGTTTCTAACGTAGCGAAAAGGAGTATAGATCAGTGTAATATTGAGGACCGACCGACCGACCGACCAACACAAGTCTATATCATTCACAAAGTAACGCCACGGAACTATCGTTAGGCCTATGCGATCCAGATAGAGAATTTGGTATTTGTATATTAACTTAGCGTGAACACCCCAGTTTTCAACTAAACTACTGAACCGGAACTGCTATAGGCTTTCGCGCGTCTTGTGAGCATTAGCTGAAATTTCTTGGTTTCATAGGTTTGAGTTTGACCGTTTCTTTCATCAGTTTTCTATAGGCAGAACACCATTCTACGTGACACATTTGGTGGCCCAGCCTTGCCCAAATGTCCAATAATCATTCAGCTGGTAGACAGAACTTGGTTAGCAATAATTAGGCTATGTCACTGAGACAAACAAAACGATAGCAGCTTATTGGCATCGCTATTTAATGCAAAAATAATTCGAAATCAGATATATATTTGAATGTTGGTTGAAAACACAAAGTAATCACCTACAAGTAAAAACTACGACAACGTAACACGCTGGCACGAGTGAACGCAATTAACACAATGTTCTGTCAACACAGCTATTGCCAATATATCACAGTCATAACAATCTGATACATATGCAGTTTACAAGATGTTCGACAACACGATATGCTCCGCCCTCTTGCAGTGAAATTAAAAGTTTTTTAAAGAATAAAAACCAACAAAGAGTACAACTCAAGATCATGCATGCACGGTCGTCAACAATATTAGGCTTGAGTGCCAACTGATTATAGTGGCCGTACGAATTACTGGGTCACAGAAACCATCGTCTTTTTGAGATGTTGATCTTTTTCAACATAAGAGATGTCAAGGTGATCTTGAACAGCCCTGGGATTGCATCAGGACCTCAAAGACATCATTTGCAATAGCTTCAGAACTTCAGAATATAACTGGCCATGAACGCACTGCACCCTGCCAGCACTACATGACGTAACACAAACACTTTCCAAAATTACATGAATTGCTCTTTAACAACTATGCCTATCACGTAGTGTCATCCACAGATATTTCAGTTGTTTCAGAAAGTCTGTTTAAAGTGATCGCAAATGGAATAATTCTGAAAAGTACTGTGCATGCATAGGCCTAAGCGTTATTAATGCAGTTACAACGCAACAGCATAACAAGAATGTAACAGCATAACTCAAAAAACACAACTCTCCGTTGTTTAAATCTGCTGCATTGGTGTTAGCCTATATGTTGTATTTTTAAAGATATTTGCACGCCACAGAAAGACAGCTGGAATGACCCATAAATAGTACTCAAAATCATGCCTGAGAATCGAGAAAGACACGGTTTACAGTTGTGCACGTTAACTGCCGTTAATGAAAATTAACTGCCGTTAATAATATTGTCGTCGTCAGCACAGAATGGACAAGAACGCAACAGTGATCTTAATACTGCATGATACAATCGTCATAATTTTATATTCTATTTCTTTCAAATCACATATAATCCACATAGATAGATGTCATGCATTATCATCAGCAATACAGATTTTTGAAACTGATTTCTGTAGCAACTAAAGACGTTTATATGGCATCAAATGTTGTTATGCAGAATCTTTGCAACTACAGAAAGCTCAAACGAATAACAATCATTAGAATTATATTACAAATATCAGACAATATTTGCGATATTTTAAAAGTGAACAAAAATAGGAAATATAAATAAATATAAATAAAACTGAAATAAAATGGCATAAGTCTTCTTTTCAGTCTCTCAATCCAAACTCAGCGATTAGAACACGTACAAACGTTATAGGAACGTTGACTGTGACTAGTAATCCAGAATACATACTTTCATATCACATGTTTCACAACAAACTGCACAAAATTACAAAACTTGCGCACACAAATCCAGACGCCAGCTGCCGTCTGCCGTGCAGAAATACGCTTGATGCTATAAAACTAAACGGAATTACGGAAAAAAATACAAATCTGAAAGAAACACTAGCAACAAATTGTCATCAAGCAGAAGAACGCAAGAAATAACGAGGGTCGATCAAGAGAAGCCACGAAGGCAACTCACAGCAGGCTCGTGAAGACTAGAGCTAGTTATGCCCGGTACCCGACATCAACCGTGAAAATGACAGTCTCAAAAGGTGGAATGGGGCGGGAACGGATGCCCAGAAATGGAAGTTCATGGAAAAGTGGGAGGGCGAAGTTGGAGGGAGTTGGAAGTGCGAGTTGAGACGGGACGTCGAACCAACGCAACAAACGGGAATGGCATGGCTGGCGTTGTCTGAGAGGCGATCGACAGACAACGAAGGTCGATGGTCGTGGGCCGTCGTCAGAGGCTGGTGATCGCCACTAAGGACTAATGCAGACGGAGACATCGCTGGTGTTGACTGTCGCTGTGGTTGAATGTCCGTCGTCCCGCGTCGTCTTGCCGTCACGGTCAGCAGTGGAGTCTAGGTTGCTGCTGCGTAGACACCGCCGCAAGCCAGTCACGCCGGGCGCGCCGGCTGCCGCTGGCGGGACAGTCCGTGAGACGGGCGACGACGCCGGCGACTGCACCACCACTCCGGCCCCGGTTCCGAACCCCGCCGCCGCTGAGACGAGGCGACGCCCAGCGGCAGGCAGCACTGCCGGCGGAGACGACGATGACGTTGAAGTCACCGAGGTCACCGAGGCTGCCCCGGGCCTCGGCGTGATGTAGTCTGAACCAGTCACAGGCGACGGAGACAACGGCAGGAACCACGAGTCAGCCAGCACAGACTGGACTGTAGGTCGCTGGACAAAGTCCCACGTGAACATCCGCTTGATCAGCGTCTACACCGGTCCAAGTAACTCAGCAAGTGAACATTTATTGAGAGCTTAAAAGCACAACAGCTGGGTTGGCTTAATCTGCCGCACTTTGGTCACCAATCGCCAAAGACTTTTAACACACTAGTTGGTCTGTGATCCGTGAGTTCAGTTCCATCCTTGAGACTAAGAGGCAGAAAAATTAAGAAAAAAGAACTCGGAGAACAGATGGTTTTTCAGTTGATAATGGAAGACGCCGAGGGAAAGGTTGACAGTAGATCTAGCATGCATCAGAGAATGACTGTGTAAGCTATACACTGAACGGTGTATCAACAAAGAATGCACAAAAAAGCCACAGTGCAGGGGCGTTTACACCATATAAACCACAGAGCAAATGCTCGAACAAAGAAGCAAGAGAAAGTTTTTCAACCATTCGAAAGATGAAGAGGGATAGGGTTGTTATAATCCAACACTTAAGGTACATACACAAATTAATGACAAATGTGCAATAAATTTCTCGGACAGTTTCATGAGTAATTCAGTTTGTCTCCAGCTTCCGTGGTCCAAAATGTGCCAAAATCAATGGCGGCCAAGACATCATCCCAGAACCCGGTGGGGGAGCTTCCAGCGCTCCATAGACCCCTTTGCTAGATTTAGGAAAGGGCCATCAACCAAAAAGAACAGAAAAACAGATATTAAGAAAGAAAAGTGGAGATGGGAAAGACTATATAGGGGAAAATTGCTGCAATGGCTAATAGTTAAGTTAGAAAGAATATAGACATGTGAGATATAGCAGAGGCATATACCTGGCAGGCGACGCTAAGGTTGCGCGAGCGTGACCAGTGGAAGTCCAGCTGACGCTGTTCTTCGAGGATACTCTTCGTTCCTTTCGTCTCGTCGTACGGCATCTTGCCCGTCACGAAGATGTACAGTATTACCGCTATCGCCCAGACATCCGCCTTCTTCGGATCGTATGGACGGCCCTACCAGTCAGCACACACGAACGGCGTCAGTCTTGATGTAAAGCACCAATGATATTTCGGCTTTAATTCCTAACTGCACACTGTGTCCCAAATAAAAAGTGAACCCCCAAAAATAGCTGTAATTCAACTAAAATTTTGGACTAATAACAGCAAGTCAATTCAAGCTGAATTATATTATAAGTTTATAAAAATGCACCACAACATAAATTTTATCTGAGAAATGACGTATTTTTAAAATTTGTGGTTCATAATTTTACGCCAAATTCTGTATATTCTCTTCAAATAAAATAGGCCCAATAAACATTAGACACTACCTTACATCAACGTCAGTTTTAGTTTAACACAGTTATTTATGATGTTATGGAGGTCCACTTTTTATTGGGACACAGTACAATAGATACAAGTAATTTGAGAAAAGCTCACGTGACGCGCGATAGCAGCGGTGCTGCCACCTGGGCAATCGCGTACAGCATACAATATATAATTTAATGCGTTTTAAAGGAGTACCCAAATTTGAGGCTTCCATACGGAAGACTTCTTCAATTTAAACGGTCGAAATTTAGATTGTTAAAAATGGACGTTCTATGCAAAAATTTCATAGGCCTATGCAAATTGTCATGGTCTATCCTTAGCAATTTCGTCGCAATTCACTCTTAGAATGTGAGCTGCAGTCAAAAATTGTGAAAAATTTACTAAAAGCCCCCATTTGGGAGCTCAAAGTCGTTCAAGGTCTTCGATGTTAATAAATCTAAAAAGCCCATCGCCAGTGCTTGTTATGATAAGCAGCACGTATGTACCTATCTGCAACCGTTTTCACGCCACACAAGCTAATATCAGTAAAATAACCACTTTTTTTCGGGGGGGGGAGGTGGAAGTACCCATCTTTGACGCTCGCATGCGCGGGCCTCCTTGAACATAAGACTGCTAAAATCTACATTTAATGCTGAAAATTTCATATGCAGGTTGTCTCGGTCTATCTCTAGCCATTTTGGCCCAATTCATTCTTGAAATGTGCGTCGCAGCCCGAAATCAAGAAAAATTTACGAAAACCCCTAATTTGAGGAGTTCAAGGTCGTTCAAGGTCAGCGATGTTAATAAAACTAAAAAAACCCGTGACCGATGCTTGTTATGATAAGCAACATATCTGTATTTATCGGCAACCGTTTTCACACTAGTCAAGCCAATAATAGCAAAATTACGTCGTTTTAGGGGGTACCCCTCTTTGACGCCCTCGTTCGAGGGAAACCCCTTTACCCAGGGGCACAAAATTTTGTCACGAAAAACTAATGTCCTTGGAGCAGCCCACAGTACAAATTTTGTGATCCTAGCTTGCACCATTTTGATACATATTCAGAGTGTGACGGACGGACAAACAGACAGACAGACAGACGCCCAGACCATGGCTAAGACGCGCGAAGCATTCTGCTATCGCGCGTAAAAATGACGGAGGTAAAGGCCCAATGGGGCGGCGGTGCTCCCTGCGTGGAAAAAAGTGGGATGATAGCGTCCGTACGCCTCCCCACTATGCCGAGATAGTTTAGAAATGCGTCGTCACCTGAAGTATCTCTGGAGCGGCGTAGGACTTGGATCCGCAGTAGGTCTGGCTGAGGTCGCCAAGTGTCGCCTCGCGCACGAAGCCGAAGTCGCAGATCTTGATGTTGTCGCTTGCGTCGATCAGAAGGTTCTCCAGCTTGAGATCGCGGTGCGCGATGTCCAAGTCGTGCATGTACCTGACTGCCGACGCGATCTGGGAGGTCCACACGCGTGCTCTGTCCTCGCTGATAGCGCCCGTCGTTTGGATGTGTTTGAGCGCGTCGCCGCCGGCAGCGTACTCTAGTACCATGTACACGCGCTGCCGGTCCTAGTGTACACCAACAAACGTGCACGTTAAGGTAAAATAAACGAAAGCCAAAAATACACTGCAACAATCTTGGTACTCATGGTCCACCACTATCAATAAACTGTTGAAATTTCACTCGAAATAACGTTTAAATCAGAACTTCACAAAAATTAAGAAACCAGTACAAACGATAACGAAAACGGCAAACAGTGGCATGCACATTACATTACATTACGATTTTTTAACGTGGCCTAAGTAAAAAAATAAGTAAAAAAACCTCAAGGTCTACAAATAAAACCGCAAGTCACGACAAACTGTGTATGAATGTCGGGAAACCATGACAGTGTGTCATGTGCGACAATGTCTGGTGGCCTGACGAACGTCCAAGACACGCGGAAAACGCGGCTGCCAAAGTAGCGGCGCCACACACAATCCACATCTGAACGGCATCTCAGGCAACCGTCGCAGGTCATCCGGCAAGTTTACAGCAGCAAGACGATGTCAAGTTGTCGATCAGCTCAACGATGGGCAGCGGCTGCAAGTTGGTTTGTCCTCCGCAACGGCCGCGGGGCCTAGACCTCTCACGCCCAAGCCTCGCAGACCACACCCGGCGGCGAGTGACGTCATCGAAGCTGTACTCGGCTTGCAACCATAGCCCCAGCAGCTGACCACGACTGTAGACTTGGTCAGGCATGGCTGAACATGTAGGACACACGGAACATGGCCGCGGCCAACAGTCTAGCTAGGCTTGAGCACGAAGCAGGTTTTCCAGGTGAAATATTCCACGAGGGCATGGCACCACAGGAAACAGCATGAACCTTCGTACTCCAGAAACCACAGGCTAAAACGAAGTCATACTTTCAGCAAGCAGAAACGCGTACGGCCGCAGTATTCATACAAATTCGTCGGACACGCGGAAAACGCGGCTGCCACGTAGCGGGGCCACACACAAAGTGGAGAGTTCAGAAGGTTCAAAGAGTCAAACGCCCATCACTGAAGATAATTTTTTTTCAAAAAAATAACAGCCTGGGAGAGTGAGTGGCCCAATTTACAAGTTAAACTCAAGAAAAAGTTCGCACAAAATCAGACTAATCTAAGTTTAAGAATAACGTAGGCCTAATTGCATCTGAAAAAGATGCCAACTTACTTGCTGACTTAGGAAGAACTTAGGAAGATATTTTGAAAGTCTTAAGACAATTACTACAAAGTCTGGAAAAATCAGGCACCAGTGCTATAGGCTTACTGAGACATGTAAAAATGCAAAAATTAGGCTACGACGGTTTACTGCTTACCTTTTTTGGTGAATAAGTTTTATACTAAGAATGCACTATACACATTTTATCTCACAATGCACCAAAATACGTTGGGCGGCTAAAGGTTGAGAAAAACAGATCAGGTGAAAGAACCACTAGGAAAGAAAGAGACAAGATCAAGGAGCTCAAGTGAAGTAGGAAGTAAAAAAATAATGGAAAAATGAGGCAAGTAACAAAGTGTGAAATCTTTCTACTGTCAAATTCTGTACAGGGCTAGGCCTATAACCACAATCCTGTCTCCATAGCATATACGAAAAGAGAGGAACGACACTTTGTAGTCATACCAGTGTTTCTAAAAAGTTTTAGCACTGCATTTGTATGTTTTCAGAGATTAATTTTTACGTTTACGTTTAATTATCAGACTATTTGACTGTTTTTCAGTGTTTTCACGATTTCGCAATACCGCTTACTGCTCAATATATACTGCACATTTCCGATCACGTGATCACATTTTGTTTCATCTTATCTTTTTCTTGAAATGTTGCAAGCAAAAAACCAGTAGCGCGATTGCGAACCTGAAAGCAGTCGGTGAGCGCGATGAGGTTTGGATGTCGTAGTTTGGGCCAAAGCTTCAGTTCACGCGGTAGAAACTTTTCCTGATAGTCCTGTGGCGCCTTCTGCCGGTCTATGATCTTGACCGCGGCTATCTGAATCACCGACTGCTTGGCGAAACAATACACCTTCTTTACCTGCGATCATACAATATTATTCACTGATAGTCCACTACACACACTGCTATAATAATGGACTTACAGGCTGTAAACGCAGCCGACTGAAGTGCAGTTCATTTCATAGACCTGTTTCATAACAATGCAACGTTTTTTTTCTGGCGCTGTGAAAATTTGAGATCAATTGCACAAATAATTGTTGCTAATTTGTCAAAGACTAATAAAATTTCATTAGTGTTAAATTTTGGATATAAGTTAAATCACCAGAAGAGTATTAAGATCTATAAAGTGGATACAATGACAAACATCCTAAAACAATAAGCTCTCTTTTCAGAACACGTAAATATTTTAGTCGCTCTCAACAGGACTGGAAAAACACTTAAATTTGTGACAGACGTTAGCTGAGTAACTTGAAAGTCACTAAACAAAAGCATGCGATTATAAAGAACAATAACCACTGCTTAAATGACAAAAATGACTTGTCAACTTTTGTAAGTTGACCATTAAAAATGCTAATCGTTACCACCCCTACCTTGCATGAATAGACTGCAGAGTACTGCACGGTTACAAGGTCAGAAGGTCATAAATTATGGTTAAAAGGCCGTATGGTTAAGCGCAGGGCGTTCACATGCGTAAGGTGAAAGATAATCCATATGGCTGAGCTGGTGATGCTCCGAGACGAGTTAAGAAGCTATGAAAAGCTGTATTAATAGGCCTAACGTACTACGTACAGTTGGCTAACGTTTGCCGGACCTTTGAGTATGATCCTGATCCGAGAGTGTTTCTGACCAGGTAGTCCCGCTTGGCGAGCACGGCGCGGTATGTCGACTGGTAGCCGATGACAGGCGGTGCGTCTGAGGTCCCAGGGACGCCTGGTGACAGAGCCGACCCACCGCCGGCTGTGAACGATGTCCGAGGCACGACTACGGGCTCGACCTCCAGTGCCAGACGCCGTAGTTCGTCGCGTGGGTCCGTGGTGGCGGCGGTGCCTGTACAGTCGACGGCCGGAGTGATGGCACGTGGTTGCTGTCCGTCGGCTGGCGGCGCCGGAGATAGCAGCTTCGCCGCCGGTTGATGCATGGCGCCCAGGAGCATGTCCGACGTACGACGTCGCTTGTTCCACGAGTACATGCCCCACGTACAACACGATGATTATGATGGCTCGACGTTACCCTAGCCTGTCCAGTGCCCTAGCGCTACTCCCTGCCTGCCCCACGATCACCTACCGAAACGGATCACACCACGAACATCTTTATTTACTATGTTAACTATTTCCCGAGCCATATCAGGCTATGCGCGGCGCTGATCTCTGCTTGCCTGGCCCTTAGCTAAGGACACCGGCTTACAGTGCAAGACGACGGATCCGGCGACAGTGCATCGTGCGGGTGTGCTTCTTCGCATCATAGTTTTCACTGGCATTCATTGCACCCAACACAGAAGGATGGCCAGGCTGAGTTGACGTACAGAAAGGCCTGATGTTGCAGTGTAGTCACTGCAGGTTAGCTAAACTCATGGTATACCGTGCACACTATACATGCATACAGCTATTAGTAATACTAACCAAAATACTTTACCCCATAGATGTAACAAATTTTTTACGTTTTCAACGTTTTTTTATTTTTTAAACGTTCGTTATTTTTTAAAAACGTGCACTGAAATGCCTATCAAGAACTTTGAGAAGCACTTTTGGAAACACAGAAACAAATTAATAGGTCATATTGATCTTAGTTTTTTTAGTTAGCTCAAATATACTAAATAAACAGTTTTTTATCTAGTATATTTGATTAGTCTAGTGCTATGGTTTTATGACCACACGGTTAAATTGAAATTTAAAAAAGTTTTTTTTATCTAGACTATCTAGCCTACAGCATCAGGCATTGGGCAAGAAGTTAAACAAATTATGGCCAACGTTTTTTATTCAACCTTTTTAAACGTTTTTTTATTATTTTTTCACGTTTTTAAAATTTTTTAACGTTTTTAATATTTTTTTCGGGAACGTTTTTTTACATACTAACCATAAGACCATAGACCACTTATATCTGAAATGATTAGAACTTGCCACATAGGCTAACGGCTATTTAGCTAGGAGTTCAGTATGCTAAACTGCAGCATTACCCAATTACATATCGAAAAGTTTTTGGCCCACCTGTCTGACCAAGGCCATCCATCTAAGTACATGTAGGCCTACTAAGTGAGCTAAGGCCCATTAGTAATAGGTCTAGCATAGCAGCAGAGCTGTATTTAAAAAGGGGAAAACG
>Ga0209671_1007909_pt1 | contig 11092 bp, 6 predicted proteins | sample WorMetHERISLAND2_2_FD_187401 | JGI IMG/M metagenome (GOLD analysis project Ga0209671, IMG submission 187401) | Marine gutless worms symbiont microbial communities from Max Planck institute for Marine Microbiology, Germany - Olavius geniculatus... | ecosystem: Host-associated > Annelida >...
CCATAAAAACAATCCGTTGCTCTTTTCGATTATCCGGAAAGGTCTGAATTCAATCCCGCGCACCGACTTGGCGCAATTGCGCGACCGGTGGTTATCTCCCCATATCCGGACCCGCACGGGTAAAAAGATTGCTTTAAATGAGAAAGAAGCTGCCTGGCTGGCAAACCACCGCACCATCCGGCTGGGTATCGATCCTTCCTGGGCGCCGGTCGAGTTTATTGGCCCCAAAGGGAAATTCAGCGGTTTCAGCTCAGGCTATGTTGGGGCCGTTGCCGATCGGCTTCAGGTAGACATGCAACCGGTTCCCGGTCTCACTTGGTCGCAAGTGATTGAAGCGGCCAAAGCGGGAAGTATTGACGTTCTGCCGGCCGTCACCCGCACGGCGGATCGCGAGACCTATTTAATTTTCTCGCAACCGTATATCAAACTTCCCATCATCATCGCCGTCCGTAGAGATTTACCATACGTCAACGACTTGAACGATCTTGCCGGATACAAGGTCGGCGTGGTCAAAGAATACGCGACCGGGGAAATCCTGAAAACCAACCATGCTAATCTTAAACTGACACCTGTTTCAACGCTGGAACAAGGCCTGCAATATTTAGAGGATGGCCAGTTAGATGCATTTGTCGACACGTTGGCCGCCATCACCCACGAGATGACGCGATCAAACCTGCTGAATATTAAAATATCAGCGCCAACCGAGTATAAATTCGAACTGGCTTTCGGCGTTCGGCGAGACTGGCCGGAGCTGGTCGGGATCTTAGACAAAGTCATCAATGATATCAGTAATAAAGAAAGAATGTTGATCAAAAATACCTGGATGGCGCCGATGAAGGTCCAATATGGAATCGACCTGAAGCGCATCCTGATGTGGGCGGTTCCTATCGGCGCTTTCAGCGTGTTGACGATTCTGTTCGTTGTCAGTCGGAACCGGCGCCTCAGTAACGAAATTTCTAAACGGCAGAAAGTGGAAGACAAACTTAGAACGAGTCAACAGACCTTAAAAATAGCCCTGGAAGCATCCAATACGGGTGTGTGGATGTTCAAACCAAAATCCCGTGAATCATCCCAAAATTATACCGAATACATCAGCGAGCAGTGGTTCAAGCAAATCGGCTATGAGCCTGATGAATTTGATGCAGACCAGGATCCGTTTGCAATTTTACTTCATCCCGATGATAAAGCGGCTACCTTTAAAGCCCTTGAAGATCATGTAAAAGGAGAAACCCAAACCTATGAGCAGGAGTTTCGGCTGAAATCAAAAGACGGTACCTGGAAATGGATTCTTTCAAAAGGTCAGATAACGCTAAAAGACCGTGATGGGAGAGGTGCAAAAATGACCGGCGTCCATCTTGACATAACCGAGCGCAAGAAGATGGAAGAAGAAACCGCCCGTCTCTTTTCAGAGACCCAAGCCGCCAAGGAAGCCGCAGAGGACGCCACTAAAGCCAAGAGTGAATTTTTAGCAAACATGAGCCATGAAATCCGCACCCCCATGAACGCCATCATCGGAATGTCGCACCTGGCTCTGAGAACCGATTTGACCGCCAAGCAGCAGGATTACATCAAAAAAGTAGATATTTCTGCCAAGTCTCTGCTGGGGATTATTAATGACATCCTGGATTTTTCAAAGATCGAAGCCGGCAAACTGGACATGGAGTCCATCGATTTTCAGCTGGAGGATACCCTCGACAACATTTCGACCCTGGTGGGCATCAAGACCCAGGAAAAGGGACTGGAGCTGCTTTTTAAAACCGATCCGGCAGTGCCGGGGGCCCTTGTCGGTGATCCCCTGCGTCTCGGGCAAATTCTGATTAATTTATCCAACAACGCCGTAAAGTTCACTGAAACGGGAGAAATTGTCGTTTCCACCGAACTGGTCAATAAAGACGATGCGCAGGCGACTCTAAAATTTTCGGTTCAAGACACCGGCGTTGGCATGACGGCGGAGCAAGCCGCCAAGCTGTTTCAACCCTTTATGCAGGCGGACGCCTCGACCACCCGCAAATATGGCGGCACCGGTTTGGGGCTGACGATCAGCAAGCGGCTGGCAGAGATGATGGGCGGCGAGATCTGGGTAGAAAGCGCGCAGGGCCGTGGCAGTACGTTTAGTTTTACCGCCAACTTCGGTCAGGGAAAAGAGAAGGCTAAAAAACAATATAAGCCTGCATCCGAACTGCGCGGCATGAGAGTTTTGGTGGTGGACGACAACGCCACCTCAAGGGACATTTTACAGGAGATGCTGGAATCTTTTACTTTCGAAGTGACGGTGGCCGCATCCGGGCCGGAGGGCATCACAGAGCTCGAGAAGGCGGCGGAAGAAAAGCCTTTCGAGCTGGTTGTGATGGATTGGAAAATGCCGGGGATGGATGGTATCGAGGCATCCAAACGGATAAAAGCGCATGAGGGGTTGAAGAAAGTTCCAGCCATTATTTTGGTCACCGCCTATGGCCGTGAAGAAATTATGCAGCAGGCAGAGAAAGTCGAACTCGAAGGGTTTCTCCTCAAACCGGTCAATCCCTCGATACTTTTTGACACCATCGCCCAGGCGTTTGGCGAAGCGGTGACTGAAAGCTCGCAGGTTGAGCAAGGAACTGAACAAGAAGCAGAAACCTCAGAACATCTTCGTGGGGCCAATGTACTATTGGTGGAAGATAATGAGATTAACCAGCAGGTGGCCAAAGAGATCCTTGAAGGTGCCGGTCTGATTGTCGCCCTGGCCACCAATGGACAGGAGGCCGTCGATGCCGTCAAGCAATCGAATTATGACGCTGTGCTCATGGACGTGCAGATGCCGGTGATGGATGGATATGCCGCTACGCGGCGAATTCGGAAGTGGGAAATCGGAAGTCGGAAGTCGGAATGCGGAATGCGGACTTCGACAAGCACAGGCGAGCCAATGCCGGAAAACGGAAAAGAGGACGCAGAATTGAAAAATAAAATTGGAGATGATTCCGATTCAAAATCCAAAATCCGAGATCCAAAATCCCAAATCAAGGGAGTTCCTATAATCGCTATGACCGCCCATGCCATGGCCGGTGATGAGGATAAAAGTTTGCAAGCCGGCATGAACGGCCATGTGACCAAACCGATTGATCCCGACCAGCTGTTTGCAACGCTGCAGAAATGGATAAAACCGGGTGAGAAACGGGTCCGGGCCGAGCAACGGGACACTACTGCTGTACAGCCCGAGCCGGAAAAGGTGCTTTCTGCAGAAGATGATCTTCCGAAATCATTGGCGGGATTTGATCTGGAAGATGGATTAAAGCGATTGCAGGGAAACAAAAAACTCTACCGGAAGCTGCTTTTAAGTTTTGCAACAGACTACAGCGCGGTCGCCAATGAAATGCGCCGGGCCCTTGATGCGGAGGATTTTGATCAGGCCCACAGCCTGGTGCACAACCTCAAAGGACTGGCCGGCAATCTGGCGGCCGCGGAGCTTCAGACCGCCGCGGTGAGCCTTGAAAAACTTGTCAAAGGCGTCGAAAAGAGCCCCGCATCAACAAGGGAGCTGAATTTAAAATTCACAGAGCTTGAAACCGCGCTCGATCATGCCCTGGAATCGGCCCAAAGTCTTGGCGTATCCGCTGAAGAAAATATCGGAAAAGTAGCTGTTGAAGATCTTGCTGATATCCCCCCCGAATTATCTCACGATATTGCCAAACGTATCCGCGATGCGGCTGAAATGGGAGATGTCTCTACGTTAAATGCCATCGCAGCGGAAATTATGGACCAATCGGATTCCTGCATGCTGCTCGGCAAGCAGATTATCCAGATGGCTGAAGACTTTGACCTGGATGGTATTCACAAGTTAGCAGAGGATCTGGATGCTTGATGATTTTCAACAGGTTTGGATTGTGTAACGCAATACTATACCACTGAAAAAACCGGGTGGCCGCAGACATACGCGCCCGACGAATAAATAGCTATGGGAAGAAATAGGGTTTCTAGCCTGTAAAAGAGATTTCATGATGATCGGCAAAACAATGATCAGTAAAATTAAAGGAACTCATTCACAAGATGTGCCGGTAATGTTGTGGGCATTTTTTCCCCCGACAATGCTTGTTTTTTTAATTTTTATGGCTTTTGTAGATCCTCAATTCTTTTTGTTGATGTTGGCTAAAGATAGGAATGGTGGCATTGTTGAACATGCCACCGTGCTGATTCTATTACCAGGAGTTATTGCGGGATTTGTAAGCTTTTTCTATCATCGTGAGCGATTACCTTCTCCTTGGCTGGGTTGGTGGATATTGATGTGGACATTGGCTTGTGTGTATTTTGCAGGAGAAGAAATTAGCTGGGGACAGTGGCTTTTTCATTGGAAAACCCCTGAAATAATGAAAGGACTAAATTTTCAAAATGAGACAAATCTGCATAATATCAGTACTTGGCTAAATTATAAACCCCAGGCAATAGTAGAGGGTTGGATTATTTCTGCAGGTGGAATATTACCTGTGTGGATGATGATTAAAAAAAATAAGGACTTTTCAAACCGTGAAGGCTGGAAGTTTTGGATTTTTCCAACATATGTATGCATTCCGGCCGCTGTTTTGACAATATTAACAGGCTCTTTAGAACCTATTACCAAATCTGATCTAATGCCTCATTTTTCGCGAATTGGATCCAGTGAATTGCGTGAATATTACATTGCTTTGTTTTTATGTATATACCTGTTGTCATTTTGGGTTCGGGTTCGAAATACTAAAGTGTAAAACATAAGGGTCGCGTCTTCATTCTTCACTCTATGTCGATAATAAAGACGCGACCCCACTGTTTTATATTCAATTCGCCAGGGCAGCCTGCCGCGCCATAGCTTAAGCGACGGGGGGTGCCATGGGCCGTTCACATCAAATCCAAAGCATGATGTTCAACCTATAATCGCTGATCAAGCCATGACCCCATAGTTTAATGTGACAACCAGCCAGGCAGATCATTCATTTGTGCTCCAATCTGCAATGGTCGGCATAGGGATAAATATGGGGTAAGTCGCCGGCCTGGATTGCCTTTTGGGCCTGCAACCAGAAATCAACCTCGAATAAATCGGAATGATGTGCCAGAAATACTTCGCGCAAAGATCCGGGCAGTCCCAGAAAATGGCGAAATTCTTCCGGGAATACATCGTTGTCATCCACGTAAAACCAGGGTTCGGAAGCCATCTCATCATCGTAGCCGGCCGATTCAGGCAGCTTTCTGATGTTGCAGCTGGTCAGGGGACACAGTTCATCGTAGTCGTAAAACACCACCCGGCCATGGCGGGTTACACCGAAATTTTTAAGCAGGATATCACCCGGGAAGATGTTGCTGACAGCCAGATCCTTGATGGTGTTGCCCCAGTCAATTACAATGCTGTAGGCCTCGGATTCGTCAGCCTGCTCCAGGAAGATATCCAACGGTGTGACCCGGCGTTCGACATAGGCGTGCTTTACGATAATATTTTCATCTTCGATCCGGACTGTGTCGGCGGCGGCCTGTTTCAATTCCGTCAGCAAAGATACTGAAAAGCAGCAGGCATCGAATTTCAGATGCTCAAACGATTGAGCATCCACCAGTCGGCCCGCCCGATCGTGCCTGAAAACCAGATCGTATTTTTCGATAACTTCCCGGCGTGTCGTATTTTTCGGCTCTTCAAAGCGGTCACGAATCAGTTTGAACACCAGATCATATCCGGGCATGTTAAAGACAACCATTACCATGCCCGGCTTGCCGGGTGCGATATCGAACTGATCCTCGTGGCAGACTTTCAAATGATCCAGCAACTCCCGGTATAACTCAGTTTTTCCATGCTTGGCGAAACCGATGGCGATGTACAGCTCGGCAATGCGTTTGCGAGGCAGTATCGTTCTTAAAAAGTGAATTAAATCATAGGGCCGATCGATGACCACATGAAAATAGGAGCGGGTGAAGCCAAACAGGATGCTGACATCGTCTTCGGTCAGCAGCACAGCATCCACCTTGACGCCGTCCGCCTGATTCAGCAATGCAATGCCCAACGGAATCAACCGCGATTTTATGTAGATGCGTCCGATTAGATAGGCCCCCATCCCCCGATAAAAGACGCTACGGACCATTTCGATCCGGTCAATGGGGGCCGACAATCCCTGATCGCGAAGGTGGTTGTCTACTTTGGCCGCCACCCGGGCTGCATCCCGGGCCATATTTTGAAACGGCACCATCAGCGGATAGTCATTGAAAATCCGAGTCATTACCTCAGCGGTGGATTTCTGTCCGTGATAAGCCCGGAAAACCGGTTCGGAAAAATAGTTGGGCGGCGAGTCAAAATCCGTTTCCACAAATTCGATTTTAATGTCAACCCCGACTGTAGCAAAGATGCGACGGGTAATCGAATTAAAAAAAGTTTCGGCCAGTTCCCAGTCGTCATTTCCGGCAATCAGTTCGGAATATTTGGCTTTGATCTGCTCCCAGACCCGCTTGTTTTGAGCGCGGCCCAACAGCAAGTATTTGATGCGCGCCTCTATCTGATCGACGGCCTCCCGGTACAGGCTCAAACGCTCGGCGGCATCCCGCCGCATACTCTGCCAATCCCGGTTTTTGAAGCGCAGTTTCGCCCGCTGGGTAATGCCTTTGTAACGGGCATGGTAGGTGTTCAATGCTTCGTAAATTACATCGGCAGCCAGATTGGCGAGGCGTTTTTGCGTTAAGCTGATATACATAGCAACCGTGGTTCAGAGGTTCAGGGTTTAATGATTTTGGATATTAGATTTCGGATTTTGGATTGTTCCCAGTGCTTTCCCATATTCCTAAATAAAATGGATAGTATACCTTAAATCCGAAATCCGAAATCCGAAATCCAAAATCTAAAATATATCTATTATTTCTCAATGACAATAAATTGTTGGAATGGTCCCGCTGAAGACCTCAATGCCGGAGTCTCCCATATACGCTTGCCATTTCGATATCTTGCATTACCATAATCTCATGTTCGGATAAAATCCGTAAACCAGAAATATTTATAGCATTATCAATCGATGATGAATCCACCTTAAATATTTCCTGATTACTCACAGGAGGTTAAAATAATGGCAGAAGATAAATTCAAAATGGCCGCCGAGGTATGCTCCTATGTGGACGACGACAACGCCAACTTAAACCTTGAGATCTGTATCCCGGGAGTTAAAAAAGAAGACATCAACCTTAAAATGCTGGATGACAGTTTCAGCCTGAACGCACCCCGGGGGGATTTCGATTATGTTACCACCGCTGCGTTTTGCTGCCCGGTTAACTCAAAAGCGGCCTCGGCCAAGTACGAAGACGGTGTTCTCAAAGTATCCATTCCCTTTAAAGACCCCATGGCAGGTGCCCATCAGGTCAGTGTCGCGTAATCCTGGAATTCGATACACTTGGACAAGAAAGGCAGGGCGCTGCGAGCGCTCTGCCTTTTTTTGTGGCCAGATGACAGAGGACAGAGGACAGATGACAGTTGACAGAGGACAGATGACAAAGGACAGATGACAGATGACAGATGACAAAGGACAGATGACAGATGACAGAGGACAGATGACAGAGGACAGATGACAGATGACAGAAGGCAGAGGACAGAAGGCAGAGGACAGATGACGGAGGACAGAAGACAGCTATTGGCTATTTGTTATCCGTTATTAGTATTCAGTAGCCGCTGCGCTGACTAACTTCCGGCGTTCGGCATCCGATATCCAGCATCCGGTATCCAACACCCCGCATGGAGCATCCTGCATTCCATTGCCGAACGCAGAATACCGAATACCGACTACCGGTTCCTTCAGTCCACCCTATACCCTCCACCTTATACCTTATACCTTACACCTTTCTTTTGCCGAACGCCGAATACCGCTTTTTTCAATCCGCATTCCGAAATCCGCATTCCGCAATCGAGCGACCCAATACCCAGCTTGTATCCTACCATTTTGCTATGAAATTATTCCCAGCAAAATGGTATAATTTACTGAAAATATTGAATAAAAAAAATTACAAAATCTAAAAAAAAAGTTTGACAAGAACTTGCTTTCCTGACTATAAGAGTCGGCAAACTTCCCGACTTTTCAAGTCGGGAAACTTCCTGACTTTCAAAGTCGAGAAAGCATCACTATGCTGATAACCAAAAAAAATCAATATGCGCTGCGGGCTATATTTGAACTTGCCAAACACAACGGCCAGGGGCCCCAGAAGATTTCCGAGATTGCGCAGGCCCAGGCAATTCCGGTTAAATTTCTGGAGGTTATCCTCAATCAGCTCAAAGGCAGCGGTCTGGTAGACTCCAAGCGCGGCTTTTACGGTGGTTATTTTTTGGTACGTCACCCGGATGCAATTACAGTGGGCGATATCATGCGGTTCATGGAGCGCAATCTGGAGCAGACTAAATGTGTGGCCCTGGTTCCTGAAATGAATTGCCCCTTCAAAGGCGAGTGTGCCTTTTTTCCAATGTGGAACCAGGTGAAAGACGCAATTTATAAAATTTATGATGAAACGACGATTCAGGACCTGCTTGACAACGAAAGACAAACCGTCAGTTGTGGCTAACAATACACGGCGCCATCGAAATTAATGTGCTCGGCATTGATAGAGTTGGATTCTAAATCGGCTTGATAATGCAAACTGCAATCATCGATTTTCGATTCCCCGGTATAGCGGGGGTTGGGTATAACCAGTTTCAGAACAAGGAATGATAAACATGGAGAAGGTTAGAGCAATGTTGCGCTGGACCGCAATCCTGTCCGTGATTGCCATGGCCGTTTTTTTGATTGGCAGCCCCGCGGTTTTCGGAGTAAAAATGGCACCGAAAGAGGGGCTCGAAACCCGGGCCGATATTATCCTCATCGACTCGATGCGGATTTTCGGCGAACTGGAAAGACCCCCTGTTACGTATCTGCACCAGAAGCACACCGAGGCCCTCGAAAAACAGAATAAAGACTGCTCGACCTGCCACCTGTCTCAAAAAGACGAGGCATCCGGTCAGCAGCGCATGTCCACGAAATACATGCGGCTTGCGGACACGTCGAAAAAAGACGTCATGAATATTTATCATGACAATTGTATCGCCTGTCATAAAGAAATCAAAAGTGCCAAAGAAAAAAGCGGGCCGGTTGACTGCGGAGGATGCCATCAGACCCACGTTAAAGTGATATCGTCCTGGAAAGACATCGGAATGGACAAATCATTGCACTACCGGCATTCCAAGGCCATGGATCAAAAGTGCGAACAATGCCATCACGAATATAACGAAGCGACGAAGAAACTGTATTATGCCAAGGGCGAAGAAGGCACCTGCCGCTACTGCCACAAAGACGTGACCGAAGACAATCGGATATCCCTGCGCTTGGCCTCGCATACGGCCTGCATCCAATGCCACCGGGATCTGCAGGCCAAAGACGAGACCGCCGGTCCGATCACCTGCAACGGCTGTCACGATGCGTCAGAGCAAAAAATGATCGAAAAATTGAAAACCGTGCCGCGCATGAAAGCCAATCAGCCCGATTTTATATTTGTCAAATCCATCAGGGGCCAGGGACAGAAATCGAATCCGGCGACCCAGATGAATCTGGTGCCGTTCAATCACAAGGCTCACGAAATGTCCAACGACACCTGCCGGGTCTGCCATCATGCCGGTCTGCAAGCCTGTGTCAATTGCCACACCCTGGAGGGGGCCAAAGAGGGCAACTATGTCAAACTTGCGGAATCCATGCATCGATTGAATGTCGACCAGAGCTGCATGGGATGCCATGACACGAAAATGACGGATCAGAAATGCGCCGGTTGCCACACGTCTTTTGAGAAGAAACGCCAGCAGAGCAACACTTCCTGTCTGAATTGCCACTCGGTGCCCAAATCCGCGGCGGTCGATGATACCGCACTGGACGCCGCCAGACAATCGGCGGCCGCAACCATGAAACTGCGCGAAGAGAAGACGATGACCTACGACATGAAGGATATACCGGAAATCGTCAAGATCGACACCCTGATGAACAAGTACGAACCGGTCAAACTGCCGCACCGCAAAATCATTCAGACCATGGTCAGCGACATCAGCGACAACAAGCTGGCCAATTTGTATCACCATGAACAGGGCACCGTCTGCCAGGGCTGCCACCACCACAGCCCGGCCGCACGACAACCGCCAAAATGCGTCAGCTGTCACGGCAAGCCCTTCAACGCCAAAGATCCGTTCAAACCCGGGTTGATGGCGGCCTATCATCGGCAATGCTTCGAATGCCACGACGCGATGGGCATTAAAAAACCAGTATCGACAGACTGTACGGCTTGTCATCAGAAAAGGTCTTAATCTGAAAGAATGCTTGGAATATTGGAATGCTGGAAAAATGGAATAATGGCTTTTGGGATAATGTAGTGATGGGTTGATTGGCAAAATGTATTTTAGGAAAAAATAGATAATTTTTTAATACCAATTTTCCATAATTCCAGTATTCCGTTGGGTGGCATAAAAAACAGCGCGGTTAATTGCTATAAAGCCACAACATGCTAAAACAGTTCGAACTGCAAACCAGAGGTAGATATATGTCCATTTCACGTAGAAAATTTCTTGGTTGGTTGGGTGCTGCCGGAATAGGCACCGCAATGGGGAAAACCGCCCGCGCGGCTTCCAATAAAGAATTCAGTGGCTATCCGGATAGCAACGGGGTGCTGTTCGACAGCACGCGCTGTATCGGCTGCCGAAAATGTGAAGAAGGCTGCAATACGGTCAATGAGCTGCCGGGGCCCGATAAGGCCTTCAGTGATCTGGCCGTGCTGGATACCGAACGACGCACCACCTACAGAGCCTACACCATCGTCAACCGCTACGACCATGCCGCCGATCCCAGCGGGCCGGTGTACCGCAAAGACCAATGCAACCACTGCCTGGAGCCGGCCTGTGCCTCCGCCTGTTTCGTAAAAGCCTTTTCAAAAACCGAATCCGGGGCTGTGATTTACGATGAATCCGTCTGCGTGGGCTGCCGTTATTGCATGATCGCCTGTCCTTTCGAGATACCGGCCTACGAGTATGACAGCGCTTTTTCACCCCGTGTCCGCAAGTGCACCCTTTGCCATCCCCGGATTGAAAAAGGTTTGCTGCCCGGGTGTGTCGAGGCCTGCCCTACCG
>Ga0209671_1007913_pt1 | contig 11090 bp, 4 predicted proteins | sample WorMetHERISLAND2_2_FD_187401 | JGI IMG/M metagenome (GOLD analysis project Ga0209671, IMG submission 187401) | Marine gutless worms symbiont microbial communities from Max Planck institute for Marine Microbiology, Germany - Olavius geniculatus... | ecosystem: Host-associated > Annelida >...
CCAACAACAAAAGAGAAGAAGACATGTGTGTGAACTGTGGATATATGTACGGCGACTACGATGATCCGTTAATTGACGATCCGTGGTTTCAGTGCGGGAAATGTGGGCGTTGGGACCATGAATCGTGTGGCAATGTAGCTCAACATGGTCTGTTCTTCTGTGTGAAATGTGAATGACAAATGACATGTGAATGACAACTTACCCACAGTAGACTGTAATCTATGGTTATCTATTTTGACTAGATTTTGTGATAAACGTTGACCTTGTTACACTGTTAGTATATATCATGGTAGATGTCACAAATAATGATCTATGAGTGACATTATAGTCCATTACTGTAGGTGTCCAACTTACCCACATAGTCGGTGGAAGTTCGACAGTGAAGACCCCCCTAATTTCATTGCTATTATGCTCTTATGATGTATGAACATGCCAAGTACGTATGTGGTGTTGGTTAAGGTTGAACTTGTACTATTAACTTTTTGACTTACTGCAATTGTGCTGCTTTATTTGTGGATGATAATACTTAAAAAGTGCTTAATGTGTCGAACTTCCGCACAAGAATTCTATGCTTTTTCTATTGGTCTTCTCTCGTTGTTTCTGAGATACGGCGACTTGATGATGTCGATATGGAATCTCCCGTTTCAAGCCGGCGACTATATAAATGGCTGACAAACGCACATTTTCCTACCCCACCTTTGTTGAATCCGAAATTTAAAAAATGTTTTCCTTGCACTGAATCGCTGAAATTTTGTAGGCGAAGAGCCGTCACACTGGGTTAATTAATCGTATTATAAGATTTCCGGTAAGACCTACTGTTTAGCCACTATACGGTACATGCTTTACGGACGTATACGATGTCAACAGATGACAACGACAGACGACACATCGTAGCAAAGACTCGATCTTATCGGTCGGCCGAAAAAGGTTAATATTTAATGAAGTTAAGGCGCACAAAAATGGTGCCATTTTGGGGTCACCCGCTTCCATCGAGGCATTCAAGTCTCGGTTAACAGGCAGCGTGAAGACTCAGGCTCAGCCACGACAGTTTTGAGACATTTACCTCGTTATCAACACTTTTAGCACCTTTTTATCAGCTTCGTGAACGTGTACGTTATCGGTTGAGTATGATTTACCCAGTTGTTTCCCTTTTTGTCTCGCACCGATCAATTCTTTTTCGATAATACACATTTTCAAAATCGATTAATGTTGTGCATGGCAAGCGTGCAGTGCGACTGTGCGAGACAGAAATAGAGAAAACTGGGTAAATAATACTCAATCAGCAAAACAACCAAAGCCCAGAAAATTATACTACCGGTAAGCGTTGACAACCGGAAGTCGTTGTTTCCTTTAGTTGATAAAGCAGATGAAATTGCTCGCGTTTTTCAGTTAAGTACGAAGTCTACGGTCCAATGCGAGATTGAGTAGTTCCATTAACAGTACATCACGTGACGCTTTTGTTTAGGTTTACTTTCGGTTTTGGTTTCGTGAACTTTATTTTATGATTTTATTCATTTTAAACAGTTAACGAAAGCTAGCATTATTGTAGACGTATTTCCAAGGCTTTTTGTGCTTTTTAATTTACAGTGAATCATCTTGTAGGCTGAGAGCGCAGAAACAAACGATCGCTGCTGTATGTAACGTGCGCTTCAAATTTCTGTGTAGATGTACAGTTTTTTTTCTCTCGTAAATTCAAACAGTAGTTGTTGTAAAACTGAACTGACACGGACGTTTTAGCTGGCCGGGACGGGTGAAGATCACGGAAACGGCTTTTAAAGTTTTTGGCATGAATGGGTGGTTTGCTATCGGCTTTTGCAGTGATTGCGGACGCTAAATAACTGACAGGTTAAGTGGAGGGTGTGGGTAAAATACGTCTGGTGCGTCTAGTGCGTCTAAGTGCGTCTGCGACTAGTAACGTATGTAACTCTTACCAAATCAAACACTTTAAAACATTAGTATATACCCTATCCCTACCTTTAACCTTACTGATATTATTTTTCCCTTACTCAAAATCGAACAATACCTGCCCTAAACGTAACAGACGTGGTTCCGGTGCGTCTGTTTTTTACGCAAAATAACGTAACTGACCCTAACTCTCATTAGCTCAAACCTTAGCCCTGACCCTGATCGTGAATGTAACCCTATCCCTGATCCTGTCTTTAACGATTATCCTGACCTTAATTGCACTAGATGCACCAGACGTATATTACCCACACCCTTAAGTGGAACTATTTTTTTCACGCGACTACACATAACGGTGGATCGGTTTGTTTGTTTCTGTGTTCTTCACTCTAACCAGCTGTCCTAATAGCAGGTTGGAAGGCAAACCTTGAAATCTATTGGCTGCATTATTATGGACATGTACCAGTATAACCAGCTAATTATAGGCCAGTACAATAGACTGCAATACTGCTACTGTGTGAAATCAGTAGATTGTTAGTGGCTCAGCTTGGCATCACCAGTCTGCCTGATAGGTCTTACTGTGTGCAAACTAGACAGTTATATGACTTACGGCAATATGCACTGAGATCAGAGGAATGCTGCTGAGTTTGCCTGCTAAAACTCAGTTTTTACATGCGAGAGCTAGCATAGCTATAGCGCGTATTAGCTACGGTAATTTTTTCTGTTCGTCCGTTCATCACAACCTGGTACCAATCCAAGACCGGGTGAGATAGAGATTTTGGGTTTTCACTATGTCTGTAGTATTTCGTGACAAAATTTCATTCTGCTGGGTAAAGGGGATCCCTTTGAACCTTCGGGCAAAAGAGGGGCACTCCACTTGAAAAAGCATTATTTTACCGCTATAGGCTCGTCTAACATGAAAATGGTTGCAGATATGCACAGACATGCTGCTTATCATAACAAGCACTAGCGACGAGCTTCCTAGAAATGTCAACATCGATGACCTTAAATGGTCTTGAACCCTAAAAATATTGTTTTTTAGTGATTTTTTGGCGATTTTTTTGTTTGCAAAAGAGTGAATTGCGATGAAATGGATAGAGATAGACCAAGATTACTTGCGAACAGGAACTGCTATAAGCTCTCGCATGTCGCATGAGCATTAGCTCAGATTTCTTTTCGTTAATATGTTAGAACTGTTCCAACATATTAACAAAAAAGTAGAAGTTTATTTTCTGTGTGATGGTTTGTTGCAAGCACGGTGTATTTTAAAACTGAGACATTTTGGCATCCCAGACGTATGCTGTCAGGAATTCAGGACACTGAATAGTGAATACTTACTCGTAAACCTGTATTGCTACACTGAAATTGGGACATACACAAAGGTGGCACTGGTTTTATATATTTTAGTTGTAGTGAATTTTCAGATATTGCCAGTATCGTGTGTGACTAATAGTTTGTGCTTCAGAATCATGTTCATACTTCTATTGCATAAATTGTTAGTCGTTTTATTTGTGTATTGTGTTGACAGATGAAATGCTCGATCAACAAAGGTCCTTTGCCATATCAGTACATGAAAGTTGTTCTGTGAGTATTTGTTATATTTATATTCATGCGAGTATTTTATTGTTTGCTTTATCAACCTTTTGATGCTACTGGCCAGCTGACAGAAAGGACACCTAATATATAAAAATTGCTGCTCAAAATTTTCCTAATTTTGCTTTTTGAAGTGCTACAGCTATGCAGTAGGGCATCTATGGCATGATGTGTTGTCTGTCTGTTGTCATCTGTAATGGATGTATAAGTGGTCGGCCATAGGGGAACAATTTTTACATGAATAACTAGCCATGTTTCTTGAACCTACATGTATGCATGCAAAATTTTAGCAATTTAGAGCAAGAGGAACATTTTTAATTTTGGGGTTAAATGGAGAGGGGTAGGTAAAATGTACGTTTTTAACGGAAAACAGGCCATATTTCGGAAACAGTGAGAGATACAGCCAATGTTACTATAAATCACTAATAGACTTACTACAGGTGATATGCCGTTAACAACTTCTTCATTTTTTCCTGTACTGGACAGTAATAGTGACTTACTGTTTTATTGGTTGAGACCTAGAAGTCACTAGTGTTGTAGTATGCAAATTCTAGCAATACTGCTCCAGTGTTTCAGATGAAAACTCATGCTTTACAAGTAGGCATGTACAGTACCATGGTATCAGATTTTAAGAGGTGTCAGGTGTTTTAAACAATTTGGCTTATGCAGTGTTGTCTGATAATTATGCTGCCATTCAGTTTACAGCTTTTCAAGATGTTATTGTTCGACTGACTGAAAGTAGTTTTGTGCAAATTGTGCTGACTTTGGTCTAGTTTACCACCGTATTAAAAATTAAAAGTAATTTTTATGGTGACTATTCTAAGTGTCAGTAACTGATGCAGCTGTGGAGTGTTGCAAGAGGGTCAGTGTGCTTTACTGCATTTTTCTAAGATGTAGATGTAAGTTTAAAGTTTGTCATCAGTGAAAAGGTTTTAAAAATATTTTTTTTTTTGATACTAGAGTATTCGAAGCAGGCCAGACTGCACCAGACATCTGCTTGTCAGAAATGAGGCAAATCCTAACAGCAGCACTGCGAACTGTTTTTGGCGAAGTAAGAATTGCACTGCTACTTTTCCATTTTATGACATTCATCAGCTTTTATGTGGCTTTTCTGTACAGGGTGCAGCAAAAAAGTAGCCCCCTAAAGTTTTTTTGCTGTTTTTCTCCTCAACCGTTTGGCATTTTAATCTGATATTTTACACATTTATTTGTTGAAACCTTCTACATCTAACTGCCAAGTAAAATTTGATTCTGTGGTAAAATGACGAAGTTATAGATTTTTAACATGACCGCCTACCGATTTTTCGGCATTAAAAATGTTCAAGCTACAACTCCAGTTCAATAACATTGTTAAACAACACAGTTAACTAACGATCAGATGCCAGAATTTCATTGTCAATGTGAATGTTCGAAGTATCCACCGCCAGCTCCAAGCTCCAACACAAGCCTTCAGTCGCTTAATTTGAGAAGTCTTTCACCGTCTTGTCGATCGGTCATTGTGGCAGGTTGCCCCAGATAACCTGAAGCGCTTTCTTGAGTTTGGCGATTGCTTTCGGCTTTGTTTTAAGCTTGCGGTAAGCTCCCAACATTGCATCTCACACGTGGTATCCACTGGGTTACATTTGGCAAATTTGGAGGTCACTGGTCCTTTGTTTCTGGACAGTTGGCCCGCAGCCTGTTCTGTGCACTGTGCGCTGTGTATGCTGGCGCGCCATCCTGCTGGAAGATGAACCTGGTGGGCAGCCGGCGATTGCTTTAAAAGAACGGTAATTTAGTAAGACTTTATAAACAAAATTAATTACTGTTTATCAAAACGTCACTGTGACGTCATCAGCAATAACTTGGTAACCAATTTTTAAAAATTAAATCGCATTTTTAGGTTGACAATTTTTCATGCTAAAAATTTGGTGGGCGTTCATGTTAAAAAGTCTATAACTTTGTCGTTTTTGAACAGAATCACATTTTACTTGGCGTTTAGATGTAGAAGGTTTCAGCAAATAAATCTGTAAAATTTCAAGTTAAAATTCCAAACGGTTGCTGAGAAAACAGCATAAACCTTTAGGAGACTACTTTTTTGCCGCACCCTGTAGTTTTTACGTTAACAAATTTTATGCTGCAGTTGTTGCTGTGATTGATATTACTAAGCAGAATTCCTGATCGAATGCAAGCAATTCCATTTATTCCCACACATTTCTCCGTATTGTGGCCAGTCTCTCTGTCATCCGTTTGTCACATTTATGCACTCTGCTTAAATTGTTCAGCATTCAGCAGATTTGCATGCCATTTGGTAGGTGCACTTTGTGGGGTCCAGTGACGTATTATGTCAGATAGGGGTCTTTGAATCCCAGCAAAGGGGAGTTTTGGGGTCAAGCCCCCAATCAAGCCATGATGTAATAGTGAATTGTGGCCAAACTGTCAGTCTTATGGCGAATACAAATGAGAATTTGGATGGACATTGACTTGTTCAGTTTTTTTCACTTTTTTATTTCTATGCTGTTTATCACGTGTGAGTTATAATAAAAAAACTGGTGGAAAAAATCAATATGCAGATCTGTTTTATGAACAGATGACGTTCACAATAATGATGTAATCATCCCAAAAATTGCTGTGTATGTTCAGAATTAAATTTTCTACAAAACATGAATTTAGCATTTATCTACTTCAAGAGTTAACAGGATGGTGTTATTTTGTAACTTATTTATCGATCGACCTTTGTACTTTGGTGTAGTTGTTATTAATTATTAATTAATTGTTATCAGTGTTAGTACATATTAGAGCTGTCAAATTAACACGTTAATAACAGATGACATGGTGTGATCTGGTCTTTTATTTTCTAGGTATTGTAATTTCCAGTCATTGTTTTTTGTGGTGCATCATTTTCAGGTCCTAAAAGTTCAGAGCCCCCAGCAACAGTAGTGATACATTATTTTGGCATTAACGCATGCATTAAAAAATTAACACAATGCATTAATGTGTTAAAAAGTTAATGCTTTGATAGTTCTAATATTAATATCTATTAGTACTTACGTGTTTTGCTAGCATGGAGCTGCAACTTGCGTTGATATTCTGAAATATTCACAAAAGTCAAGAAAAGTTATTTTGCGCGTGCCTCAGAGGTATGTTAAGCCCAAAGTCCGTTATGCTATCTAGTCCAAGACTTGCTCGAAACCTGCTGAAGACCTGCTCGCTAGCCAGTCTCAGACATGCGTGCGTGCGTGATAGTGTTGTGATAGTGTCGCTTCGTCCAAAGTCCACCATGCTAGCAAGTTAAGCCCAAATTCCATTACGTAGACTTTCACCGAAACTTCCCCACAGGGAAAGTCATGGACACAAATCATGAAAGTCGCAGACACCAACCATCTCGACATGTCGAGATGTTTGTGACAAAGTCCGGGACAAGTTTGCGACAAAGTCGCGGACACAAATCATGAAAGTCGGCGACGTGATTTGTGTCACGGACCTTCATGATTTGTGTCCACGACATGTCCGCAACTTTGTCACGAACTTGTCCCGGACTTTGTCGCAAAGTCGGCATAATGGAATTTGGGCTTTAAAAGACTTGTTCGCATCCATGAACCCCATTGACCTGATCTGAGCAGTGTGACCTACTCTTCCTCTGACGAATTTAATTCAGTGTTCCACTCACTAGGTTTATTCTTTACTGCATTAATTTAATTTTTATTTTTGACAATAATATCTATCAAATTTTGTTCTGTTATTATGTAATATAAATGGACAAAACATCAGTTTATACACATGATAATGGCAACATTAAAGAACTCGCACATCAAAAACAGCAGAAATCACAAAAGGTGATATTGCCCGCATCACACTGACTGTGTGTCAATGTGCTGCTGAATAATATCACCATGATAGCGCTATCTTGTCAAAGACAGGTTTTTCGAGCTGAAAAAGTCGTCAGCACGTCGCAGACATCAGCGAGCTTGTTCAAAACCTGTCTGAGACCTGTTGGCTAGCACGTGCTAGTGGACAGTATCTAGCATAATGGACTTTGGGTTTTACTGGACACTGCTACTTTTCAGTCAACTGTTTTTATGGCATTGCCTTTGTTGTTATATGTTTTCACATAATATTTTTTATATAATATCTGAGAAATTTTATGTTTTTGTTCAGTTTTGATTTTCTTTAAGGCATTTCTATCTGTTAGAGGAAATATACCTAATTGTCGAAACCTTTCTGGTTTCTCTGTGCAGTAGTTGTTTTATTTAGTGGATGCTTTTTGTTGCTTTTTGTTGTTTATGTAAAGTGAATTTATTTCAGTCGGTTTACATAATCAGATAATCACACACTTATACATTATTTTAATAGCCACTTAATGGTTTACTAGGTGAACACGATTAACTAGTTTTCTCTCAATTTTAGACTAATCCCCAATGTTTCTAAAGTGAAAAGTTTTACAGTTTAGGTGCTCTTTATGACGTGGTTTAACTCTGTGGTTAAGTAAGTAAGTAAGTAAGTAAATGATTTATAAAGCACCAAAGTCTCAGAAAGAATCAGGGCGCGTAGGATGATGGACGCTAGGTGGCAGAAAAGGCTGACTGAAGGTAGTGGGTCTTTAAGTGGCGTCTGAAGATAGCCAAGGTTTGACACTGACGAATTTGAGGAGTAAAGCAGTTCTAAATTTAAACTGAAAGTTAATGGGAAAGCCATCAGAACATTGAAAGATGATTGCATTGTTAGTTATCATTGATATAGCTGTGGAATGAAGAAAGTGCTGTAACTGTCGTTTACAGTGACTACGTCAAAGTGCGTAATGCCCTCTGCTTGTATGGAAAATTTGGCGACTTTCCTTGTGCTTTTCGTGTGAAGCAGGTCAGCTTTGTTGCTATTTGGCATTGTCTTACACAGTGGTGTAGATAAGAGGGGTGGGGGCCCTGTCCCCCAATCTCAAATATTTGTTAAAAATAGATATTATCGACTCAAGAAAATAATTAAAATTGTTGCTACCGTGCAGATCTCATAATTTAAGAATATTACTGCCCTAAATTTGATTTTGGCTGGGGCTGTGCCCCAGACCCTGATGGGGGAACTCATGACGCTCCCCAGCCCCTATCTGGTATTTAGGGATCCTACTTCTAAGGGAGGGAAATGAGGAAGGGAAGGGAGAGAAAAATGGGAAAGGGTCAGAATGTAGGGGAGTGGATAAGAGTAAAGGAAAGGGGAGGGAAGGGAATTGTAGAGAAAGGGCTATGCACATTGCTCCCTGCTAATGTCTTTGAGTCGAATGAGATGGTATTTTTCACGAACAGCAGAGTTTCTTTATATGACATCATGTTATTCGTTACCTTGGTGTCTCAAGGAAAATTGAGATTCGGGGAGTTGGGAATTTTGGTCGAAATTTGTGTTGACATTTAACTGTCACTGTACTTTTTTCTCAGGCTGTGGGAACTCAGCGATGCTCCTCTGTCCAATGGCCATTTATGATTTGTCTTGCTGCCACAAATGAGAGGCTATAGCGATACTGCTTAGTGCCAAATTGCCATGACTTTTCATCTTTTCATGCGTTAGATTATATGTACAAAGTTCTAAGGAAATTGTTGGCCACTGCCAGAGCAGGATTTTTTACATGCCGTTCCTAATGCTGAGTCAGCAATATAAACCGCAAAATAAGACTTTGTTTATTAGCTTTTCTTATTTTTCTTACAGTTTCTTCGTTATAAATAAATGCATTTGGTTTTTATAGAAGATGTGTATTGCAGCAGTTACAGACAGGTTTTTACCACGTAACAAAACCTAAATAAAAATTTCACCTCGCTGTCAACATAATTGTCAGGTTGTCCACCTTTTGAAGCGAAATTTGGGACATGTGTTACTGCTGCTGTATGGAACGTTCACACAATTTTTTTTCTGTTTATGTTCATTTTTAGCCGACTGCTATTGTCATGGTTGTCGTCCGTCTGTTCATCCGTCTGTAACGGATGTATTGCGGCTAACGGGTAGGGCGTAGGGGAAAAGTTTTTACACGAATAAGTAGCCACGAGTGTTAAACTCGGGCTTGCAAAATTTCGGCCATCTACTTCAAGGGGAACATTTTCAAATTGGGGGTTGAAGGGACGGGGGTAGGAAAAATGTGTGTTGTTTGTTGCAATGCAGACGTCTGCTCATTTGATGGCGCTGGCAGTTGACACTCGACATCGGTGACCACTAACCAACGCTCACTTCTATTGCTCTGTGTGTGATGTAACCATTCTGTCATTTGGATGAAAGTTTCCTAAACTGTGGCGTAATTCGTGTTGCAATGTAATTTTCTGTTTTTGTTAAACCGTCTACTCCTCTGTTGTTAATCCACTGTCCAGGTCCAACCCTGGAGATGAGCGAATTCTTGGGAATTGTTGGAATGAGATTTTTTTACAGGTCTCATGGGATGCCTTTTATGTCACCCAGATGCTAGCTGCGTCAAAGCATTTACCTTGCCTTTGGGGCGAGCAGGCTGTTACACCTGCCCAGTGCTGAGGCCGTATTTATTCCCTCAAAGTTACGGTAACCAAACGTTATGTGAACGGCTGCGAAGTCGAAATCGGCATCAAATCTGAGGATTAACCAGTTCATGACTACTCGTGAGGTTATGATAACTGTTCGCGTAAAATTTGGTGTGCTCTTGGTTGGCTTTTCTCCTCCGGATTTTAGAAATCTTTGGGGTTATTTGGAGCTTAAAGCCCCACTACCACGACAGGTGGCACACCACGATTGGGTTAAATTAAGCAATTAGTTAATAAAAAAATTAATTTATTATTTTTAATTGATTAAAATTTGATTTTAAAAACATTGGACTTTTAGCAGCTTAAAACGACTGACGATGAGCGTCTGTAATCTAATTTTATTTCGCATACAATGTGTAAAGTTTTGTACTTGTGTCGTGCTGTTTAACAGTCTGCACATTGTGAGCTATGACTGAACAGTTTGTGTACTGCTTAATCATCATCACTTTTTCGATTTTGATTTGGCTTGTGAAAGATAATTTTTGGACATTAATTGATTTTTAAAATTGTCATTAGTACCAGCCCAAACAAAAACAAAAGTAATATGTCAATACTTTGATGTGACTGGGTGACTGTGACTGTGATTGGGCGACTGGAAGAGCATCTACAGGGTGGTCCAAAAAACGGATACCCAGTTTTATTGGGATAACTTCGGTAATTCAGCACCGATTTTAACCATTCTTTCACTGTTACAAGCAGAAATTTATGGTGCGTAAACGTGAAGTTCTTCTGCCCACCGCACCTTTATTGTGTGACCACATTACCTAGCAAAACAAACACTACTGCTATTATCGGTGTTTATTCTGCCCATATCAGACGATTTATTCTAAAAACTATTACTGGTAAACAAAGTAAGTAAACACAATATGACGTAACAATTACGTCACAAGGCACTACTGCGAATAAGTAAGTAGGCTTAACTATTTTATGCTACGAAATTGATATCTTTATGTGTCGCCTGTTCTCCGAGACCACTGCAGCTTTGACAGTGTTTGTTTTGCTAGGTAATGTGGTCACACAATAAAGGTGCGGTGGGCGGAAGAACTTCACGTTTACGCGCCATAAATTTCTGCTTGTAACAGTGAAAGAATGGTT
>Ga0209671_1007914_pt1 | contig 11089 bp, 10 predicted proteins | sample WorMetHERISLAND2_2_FD_187401 | JGI IMG/M metagenome (GOLD analysis project Ga0209671, IMG submission 187401) | Marine gutless worms symbiont microbial communities from Max Planck institute for Marine Microbiology, Germany - Olavius geniculatus... | ecosystem: Host-associated > Annelida >...
TCTCCCTTTCTGTGGCCTATCGGTGGATAGACCACTGAGTATGTGACGCATGGCCGGTGCGACACCAAACCTATGGTTACCTTCCCAGCCGCAGAGCATCACTGCCCTTTGACTGGTACCAAGTCATACTGCTTGGTGAACCGAGGCACATGTGCGTGAACAACTTACCCAAGGTTGTTACCTGGCAGTGATCTGGGCCCGAGTCGATCCATGGACCTTTTGGTCGACAGTCTGGGCCCGTTACCGTTACACTACCAAGTCACACAACTGTATAAGGTAACGAAATGTAACTGACCAGTGTAGCCCAGTGCACATTCACACGTGTAACCGTCATCCTCGTTATGACATGTTGCACCGTGCAAACACGGCGCAGAATCACAGTACGAACTGGACAGCTCACAATATCGGCCTTCAACAAAACACATGCATCGATATATTGCAGCAAAAAGTCAAAAGTAAGGTGAAAGGTTTGGTACTTGCTAGGATGCTTCTTACATAAGTCGGACTCGGGACCAGAAGTGCTTTACAATCGTGGAAATGGCAGCTGATCGGCATGAGCTGATGATACAGCACAGCACTATGAAGCCATCAATTGCCCACATCAGTGAACAACTGGACCTGCAGTTTGCAGCTAGCAGACATACCACCACCCAATCAACCACACTAGGTCTTCATCCCATAGTCCATAAACTACTATTCATTTGCCATTCTGCTGAGGACAGAAGGCTGAGTTGACCTGAGCACACAGTAGACCCTATGCAATCAAATTAACTGACACAGCAAGGTGAAAGAATCAAAAGTATACGGTCGCAAAAATAACTTTTACTGGTGCGAACTCCTCCAATCTGTGGTTTCAGACATGGCCCACCTGTTGATTTGACTGTACTGCACAAGTTAACAAAGTCAACAAACAAAAGAACAACATAAATCATGGTGTGGCATTTCAAATAAAAAACATAGCCAGTTCCCCCATGTCATGTAGCCGTGCCATTGTCGATGACGTTGACGACCATGTGCTGCCAGAGCAGTCTGTCCTCTGAAGCCCTGATGACCTCTGTTGGGCTCACTCTGTCCATCCATGATTCACACAAGCTGTCTAGATACTTCAGTCTCAGATGCTGCCACACCTCCCATCTATCCTTCCCGTCACCACCAAATTCTCCAGACCATGTCTTCTCGACACGTGCCCCAGGAAAGCAAGCTGCCGTTGACATATTCGTTTCAGTAGAGTGCGGTGTACCCCCGCCTCTTTAAATACTTCCTTGTTACTTTTCTTCTCCATCCATGACATCTTTAACGTCCTCCACAAGAAACAAACTTCCACGGCCATCAATCTGTCTGTCATCACTTTCGAAATTGTCCATGTTTCATATCAGAGAACTGACCGGACATAACAATGTAAAACTCATAGTCTTGTAGTAAAGTTGACTCTGTGGCTGAGAAGCACATTCTTCATATCACCAAAGACTGTTTTTGCTTTTCCAATTCTTTGCTTTGTATCATATTTGCTTTTGCTATCAGTCCCATCAATTGTAATCAGACTGCCCAGACACAAAAACGAGCTGACTTGCCAGAACTCTTTTCCATTAATGAAGAATGAGCACTGCAGTGGGACTTTTGCCCTTAAGCCTGCCAAATGTAACACAGCATCAAGCAGCATCAGTTAGATGGAAGCACATTAACGTCATTACCTGAAAAATGTTTTCGGCCACTGTTCCGACAGAAGCAAACGAATCCATTCAACTCCGACTCATCAAAGTCGCATATTCCTTCATTCAGACAAATTGGTGGCTGATACAAGCAAGCGTTTATCAATGCCTCACAATGCGTTCCATTATGCCCAACCCTGAAACATTGTCACAAATGTTCACAACGAGTAACGTGCCTATCAAGCCCAAGGTAAAATCATGGTCACCAGACGTCACAAAGTACTCCGAAATGCCAACATATATCAAAACAATAACTACTACTACAGAAACATTATTTGGTTGATGATTTGTCAATGCTTAAATTGTTCACGTGCATCTTCTTGTGAATAGGATAGATTTGAACAAAAATCGGCATAAAAATGGCACTCACTAAAAAGACAAACAATTAAATGCTACCGTAATCAAGATCACAAAAGCCACAGAAAAATATGCCAAAAAGTAGCACTCTATGATCCTCTCTGTAAGGAATATCATGCACCATTTTTATCTACTTTTGTTGTACTGATTTTCATGAAACTTGGCAGAAATACGTAAATCTATGTGCATATGAATCACATGAGGACAGCTTACAAGTCCAAAGAAGCACCAGTCTAAACAACCTGAGGGCTAGACATAGGAATAGGGTTAGTGACCGAGTTCTGTATATATGCCACTTTGGCTAAGGCTGACATTGACTATGGTGGCTTTAGGCTAAAGCAACCCCTGGCTATGGCAGACTGGAATCTGAAGAAATTCAGACCAATACCTCTTTCGGCTAATGACCAGTCACTAAATCACATCAAAGCTAAATATTTAAGAAAGTAGCAAATTTTATTCCAATAAAGTTCATCTGCGCAAAAATTATGTAAAACAATCACACCCACCAAAATGGAGTAACTAATGACAGCCAGATAAACTGAAAAATCATACCTGTAGACAGTGCCAGCATGTACTTTCAAAGCAATGGTCTCACACTGGCAACTATAACTGCCATTGCCGTAATCAATGCATGTTCCGTTATTCTGACATGTGTGACTATCACACCCATTAACCACCTCGCTGCAATTAGCATAACAAAATACACCAGTACTTCGGCATGCAACAGACATTCTTAATACATAAAAGTCAGTCATTTTGGACATTAATAAATTTTTCTTCTCAATGTTGATCATCAACGCTTTATAGAGCAATCACATCAATGTGAATAACTCATATCAAGCTGATAAAAAAATAATATTAATACTCTAGCATCCACCAGCTTTTTCATTCAGAGTAAAGATAAGTGAATCAGCTGGTTTAAACAAAAAAACACTGTATTCCAAAATACATAAAAAGTCTGTGAAAACCAAAAAAATGTATCAACAGTCAGAGAATATTGATTAACCAATTAAAAGTTCCTAAGCCATCACCACCATTCAGTTTTCTAAAGCTGTGGGATAGGTGATATAAATGGCATTCAGTCTAAAAATTCTGCTCTAAATACCATGTCCAAAAATTTCACTTTTGGGCAACTTGGTAGAGTATAGCCTACCAGTAAATAGTAAGCACCAAAGACATTGGCAAATTAAACATCTATGCTAAAAGCACCAATAATAAGTTTTTCTTTTTAATGCAAAATACAACATTTGATGCTGAACAAACCTGGCATTGTTGACACATGAAGACGAAACACAGCCATCAGTGGTGTCGGTTCGGTTACAAACAGTTGGCCGAGGACAACTGTCCCACTGCACTGCATTGTCATCCGCTTCAGCAGCCAATGTAAACCACCCTTGAACTCCATCACGTAAGCAACCCTCAAACAACCCATCACCAACAAGAAGCTTAGAGCCATTTCTCAGGTTCATATTAAACAGATCTCGGTCGAAAGAGGGTCCCAAAAGCATCGTTTCATTCAGCACTGTAGCACCCCGCTTGACAGAAACTGCCACACTTCCAGGATGTCGGTAAGTCCACACAAATGTGTAATACTGGTTGTCGTTGAGATCCGTACCAAGCAGCACGGAACTGGATGCAGAGCCAGAGCTCAGGCTGACAGTCAGTGAACCGTTTTCATCAAGAATTAGCTGGAAGTAGTTCCGCTTGTCATCACCAAACTGTGACAACAGGCTGCCGTGTGAACAGGTCCGGAAACTAAGCTCGAAACTGCTCCGAACGTCAACAACCACAGAAAGATTTAACGGCGAAACCCCTGACTCCGTACGCTTGAGGTAAACTTCGTAATGGCTGGTAAATGACACAGTTGTCGTAGGCACACCAGTAGTAACATAATCAGTGACATTTGACGGCACTGCTGACGTCATATTTTGACCGTCAGAAAATGGCAGGGTGCAGATTAGAAATACTGCAGATGTCAGTAATGCAACTGCACAAAATACATGCAATAAAATCATAGATAACAACAATTCTACAACTTAGGAATGACAATAATATTAATGTATAAAATTATAAATACTATAATAATTTTCATATATTTATCCACCAGGCAAACATAAATGACAATGCTGATCAAGCTAATGCTATTAGTTGGTAAAAAGTTCACTGAATCATGTTAAACCACTTGCTTATACTAATACATATTTTAAAATTCTAAATTAGTTTCTATTTATAACTACTTATTGATACTTATTGATGAAACAGAACATACACACAACCTTTTTCATGGCCATTTTTGACATTTACCCATTACTGCACCTTCTCATTCTGTGCCAGCACATCTTTGCGTGCAACTTTTTTTAGAAATTTTGCTTGCCAATCAGATATCCTTTTATTTTCTCCCATTATTCTGCTTACATAAAATGGTACAGAAAAAGACATACTGTTCCAATAAGGAACAGTATACTTCAGATTATCTGAAAGTTTATGATCACGCAGAAAACTCTGCAATTTCCAAATGAATTAGTTTATTCTTGTAATCAATATTCTTAATATGAATAGGTACAAGTGATAAGCCAGACAACTAAACACTGCACCTGGAATTAACTAAAAGTAAAACATACATTCAGCACTTGGCAGATAAGTCATTACAGGTCTACAGTACATAGAACCTGGGCAGTCACAGGAGCCACCACAACTGAGGCCAGGAAACTGAGAAAACACAGTGCAACTTGCATTGCTTGGCAAGAAAGATGATAGTATTACATCCCCTGGGCTTATCACACTACCCCAGAGCACCCCTCCATACCCCACCCCACATCTGCTAGCAGTTGCCTCCAGGCAGCCATGTAGTGACCAGCATCTGTTCACCTGCTGTCATCTTATCCACCAGCAGGCTAGCAGCTGCAGCAGCTGAGCTGGGCAGTGGGCATCACACCTTATCAGAGCAACTCTTATCACATCTCAGTCTCAGGCTGGTAGCTAAAGGCTCAGTAATAAGATATCAGCCTCTGCAACTAATTTCCACATCAATATCCATAAATCCAACTTATACTCTATACTAGCATCTACAGCCCTGTATAATATTAATTTAAATGTGACCCTCTTGCTGTTGTCAGTTGCAAAACTTTAGCGTTTACATATTCAATCAATCAATCACTCAAAACACATCTATGTAGAACCATGTTATAAACGGATCAGAAATGCAACAATAAATTTGAGCTAATGCTCACGAGACATGTGAGAGCCTATAGTTCCTGTTCGCAAACTGTCAGTCTATCTCCAGCCATTTCGTCGCAGTTCATTCTTAGAGTGTGCGCTGCAGCCGAAGATCGCAAAAATCAACAAAAACCCCTTAATAAGTTGACAAATTCATCAAAATACAACCTTTGTATTCATTGTTATTGTTGAAGTTTCAGCTGCCTTCGTTGGAACGATATGACGTCATTGTAATTTACATCATAGACCGTTAGACAGAAATGATTTACAGCATCAGTGCAAACTACATTAAATGATGCATAGCGGACAACACAAAAATAAAATTTCAGATATCAAAACCGATGACAGTTACTGGGGGTTTGGTCGTTACTGTGTGCAAGATGATCTTATTGTATGAAGGCAGAGTTGCCAACAGTTTGTTGGGCAATCACAGATTTGTGGTTTGGACTGCAGTACTAGATTTATGGCAGGGCACGTGGGGCTCACTTTCGGGCCCATGTACATTGAGGGCCTTCGCGTAACAAATTAAAAATGTTGCTAATCTTTTCATCAACACATTAGATGCCATAAACTGTTAACTTTTCGATAAAAATATACTGGTAACATTAAATTTTGATGTGACGTCATTAATAGCTCAAGCGCTTTTACTTACAGCGAGCGCAGATTTAGGCTATCGTATATTCGTAGTTGCAAATGAGAAATTCACAAACATATTTGTTAGGGTTTTCAGAAAATCAGATGATTCAGAACACCACATTGCTAAATTTGACTGCAGACTGGAGAACTGTCGTGCAACAACGAGCCTAATTCTACGCTGTTCGCGTTAGCACACCAAATCGTTTCTGTTAAATTTGCAGTGGCAGCATAAATTACAATAATGTCACATCTGCAACAAACTTATACATGTTCACAGAAAATATACTTTTCACTAACATATATAGATTGTAAAAAAAATTTTTAAAGTCTAATACATTGATTCTCAATACTTATTGATCAACCCTCGTACAATCAGATCAAATTGCTAATTTGTATAGCGCCAGTATGTCAATTGACTTCAGAGGCGCTGAAAACAGCTATCACTGTCAAAGACCTGTATTAATGACTTCTCGATCATACATATTAAGGTAGTGAGTACAAACATAACCTAAACGACAATAACAGCTTACAAACCTGAATAATGGAATGCCATAGTGAACATCGCCATCGTTCAGTTACACCTGGCAGTAATTCGACCGGTAAACAAGTGGGCGCATCATCCAAGTGGGCGAAAGCCTTAAAGCATTACTAAGTCTAACAGTGCCATTCGGTAATTAGAAAGTTAACAATATAACACAATAAAGGTCTCGAAGAAACAGCTGAAACAAAATTTATAACAATTTTATCGCTTTTTCACACTGTTTACAAACAATTAGTTACTCTATGCTGGAAACGGTCCAAAGGAACACCGCATTCGCCCAACAGTCTAAGAAATCGGTGGTTGAGTGCAGGGATAAATTCTCGATAAAGCAATCAATCACGAATTTTTGGCGGACAGTTAGGTCGATCCTTGGGTACGATGTGTCGTCTGTCTGTCGTCTGTCTGTCATCTGTAACGCATGTATTGTAGCTAAACGGTACGTCGTGGAGGTTGGCAATGGTTATCGTTGGATATAATAGGACGATGACGAGTTCCAATATACCTCTGTCTGCAGCGGTTTGGTCGCAATTTTGAATGCAATGTTGCTGCCTGCAATCATCACTTACGTGCGCCAAATTACCGCATTGTATCCTGGCGTTCATTGTTTTAAATCATTTTAACTTAGACCGAATGCTTAATCTTTAAACTTTCTAATTGCAATGACGGCTATGCTGCAAGAGGATAAAAATTTACGTGTCTACGCTTTCTACTTTGCCGTGGTTCGATGTAGGCCTATCCGGTATGCAATATAGGCCTATTATGCATCGACCGCTGCTTTTGTGCTGCATGCAGCTAATTTTAAAGTTGGCAGATTTTATAAGCCACTGTGACAGTGTGAGAAGTAACTCGTGGCCTAATGTCTTGGCAGTGGTTAATGATAGATAGTAGCTCAGTAGTTTGACTAATCCGTGATTAATGGTTGCTGCCGGCAACAATTACCGGTAGGCTAATATCACCTACGACCCTGAATCCGAACCAGACGACTGATGCAATTAATTGCTGCTAAATTTCCAATGCATGGTATATATAACTTCTAGGCCTACACTTTCAACAAAGCGACTGAAGAACGTTATAATCACATTATGATAGGGCCTACAGTGAATGCGTAACCTACATCATGCAAGGTCACTGTTAAAAGATATTATATTTTGGCACAAAATATTTGACCGGCAGCCGGTCAAAAGCTATAGGCCTACGATCGGTCATATTTTGTCATCGGTCAAAGGCGCCCAGTCATGACCAGTTAACCGGTCTAATATCCGGCCCTGTGAAAATCGGATATTTGACCGGTCACTGCTTTGAACCGCCTTAGTCAGTACGTATACAAGCAATGGTGCTTATACATTCTAGATACCGGCTAAGACCGTGTCCCTGCGACGGTACGACAAGCACCCGAATGGTGCAAGAATCTCGAATTCACCATTCATATTGTACACGGCAGGGACGACGGCAGCCGAGTAACTGACGACCTCAACCGTAGCAAGTACGGTATCACGGATCCGCCAGTGAGCCAACTAGCACGACAAGCCTAGCATGCAGCCTCGCTATCACGGTGCAGTCGGCAAGTTTTTTTGCTTGCCTGCAAAAATCTCGAATTTACCACCCATATTGGCTACGTAGGCCTACGTGTAGGAGGAGCGGTCTAGACGCTGCCGGCAGGCTAGCGTCAGACCGCTGGCCAATCGCGTCAGACCTCATCTCCAGCTGCACGCATGCATGAATCGCTTCTGCGGCAGTCGGTCTCCGCGCAATGTGAAAAAAGGTAACAAGAAATTTGAGCAAATGTTCAGGAGACGCGCGGAAGCCTATAACAATTACTGGTCAACAATGGTAAAATAGACTTTTACGGGAATACCGCTAATTGATGCCCTCGTGCGCAGGTTTCCTTGAACCTAGAAAAGCGAGACTTGAACCGTCAAAATCTAGGCTACGTTTAATAGTGGAAATTTTATATGCAGCTTGTCCATGTCTATCTCAATTGGTTTCGGCGCAATTCGCTCTTGGAATGTGTCTCGCAGCCCAAAATCGTCAAAGAATCCATAAAAGCCCTATTTTAACGTTTAAGGTCATTCAAGGTCATTGAATTCGGTGGCAATCAATAGCCAGTGTACGACTTCCTATTAGTGATTAACAGTAACCTAGGCCCTATCTCACACCGTTATTGAGATACAGTGACTTATTGATAATCTTTATTTCACCAAGCAAACATTGGTAGACAAAAAATTAAACAAAAACAACAATATAGAGTTAGACTCACAGAATTGTCATGCTGAGCAACTTATTATAGGCCCTAGAGACAGTAATATCGAACAGGGAAGAAACCTGAAAAATCTCAAATCGCCTTAGTTTTGGCTGTGAATTATTGGCTAAAAATTGCAAATTTTTCCAACTCCCTTTTCATTTAGCTCCCTCGTTCGAGGTGATCCCCTTTGAATTTATAAAAAAGCTTTACGGTTTCTAAAACTAGAGTTTTCCAGGCAGCCGATGGTAAAGATTTGGTAATTCTATATAGCTTGCACCGTTTTTGACTGATCCACCCGTGTGACAGACAGACAGACAGACAGACAGACGGACGGACGGACGGACAGACATTATTGGGATGGCTAAGACGCGCTGAAAGCAGTATAGCAGCTTTCGAGCGTAAAAATATAGTAGCAGAGGAAAATATTGTTGTCATCTCGTGTTCGATCCTCGTTCCTTACCTCGTTACAAGAGTTATAAAAGTTAATTCCCCAAATCAATAAGGATACGATCCAAAGCTATCCTTATATACGTTATTTCTTTAGTTAAGCCTACTGCCCACAAAAACGACAGCAGTATTGTTTCACAGTCAAATAACAGTAGGCCTATGGCTTTTAACGTATTTTTCGTCATACGGTTATAGACTGTATATATAGGCCTAGAGGCTAGAGCAAAGGTCCGTTCTAAAACGCCAACGACATAGGTCTAAGGTTGAGTCATTTAATGACACTTTTTCACTGTGAAAATAATATAGCCTATCACTGACTGTCCAAATTCAATATTGTTTTCTTCTATATAGCGCCGAGTTACGTATCTCACTGCGTATGTACGGCTGAACGGAGCCGCCTATTAGAATTGATTAGAGGCCTAGGTCCTATAAGTAACAGCAATCGACGTGCGTACAGTAATGACCAACCTACGACGCCGACGCAACACAACTCAGCAGTTGAGTCGCGTCGCGTCGGCGTCGTAGATCATGTAAATTGGTCTTAAGTAACTGTCTTGATCCGATCGAATGTTGGTGGTGTTCAGTCTGCAAACGAAGACTTGTAGCCGACGTTGAAGACGTTGACTGAACCGGAGGTCCAGAAGACGTCCTTCCACTCGTTGCAGGCGACGTACAGAAGACCGCGCTCCGCGTCTAGACAGAGTCTGCTCGGCAGGCGTTTCTTGTCGACGACCGGGACGTCGGTGATCTCCTTGAGCGTGGAGTCAAGGGCCACAATGCGTCGGTTGCCCATGTCGACGACGAAGACGCAGTGATGACGCGCGTCGACGGCCAGGTGACTGGCATTATGCAGGGACCGGGTGCTGGCGGAGCCGCGCTTGCTGCCGAAGACGTAGATCGGCGCACCGTCGGCGTCCCGGGCGTCCACGACGCAGACTCGGTGCAGAGCGTCGTCCATCCAACCGTGACAGACGACGAAGCAGTCGGGCGGCGTCAGCAGGACGGCGTGCTGGGCGCTGACCAGCTCCGCGTCGAGCGCGATCTGACGCACGAGCTGACCGTCCGGACTGAACTCGAGCAGCTGGGCCACCTTGCCGCACGTCACCACGACCGTGGGTCTCGACGTCACGGAGACGTTCATCGCCATCTCGCCGACCGACCACGACGTGCTGCTGCTGGGTGATGATGGAGCCCCATCCTCTGACACCTGCTGCGTCTCGACGGCGTAGACTTTACCGCTCGGATCTAGCCCGTCGACGATGTAGACGCGCTTCAACTGAGCACAGGCTGCCACGTCCAGAGGATTGCGGAGTTTGGTGACCGGCAGTTTGCGCGTCAGCTTGTAGCAGCTGGCATCGTAGACCTCGACCTCGGCAGTTCGGCGTCGTATCACGTACAGCTCGTTGTCGAGACACGCGACGCCGAACACCGGCTTACCCTCGGCGAACGACGTTGACGCCGACAACTGGACGGCTTCCATTGCTCCCTGCAGCCTGCATGCAACCGTATAATAAACTACATTACACAGGCAACAAATTAGGCAAAACTACTAAGCTACTATCTATAGCTGTTCCACGACGAAATAGACCAGATTAACTGAACAGAATGTTACAGATTTTTATACCGATTTCTCCAAAGCAAAGTAAAGCATTGCAGCATGCGCGCGGCCAAAAAAACCCGCATGTTGGAATAATGCCCATAGAAAAGTTTTTGGAATGCATGCGTGGGATTCTGTGAGGGAAATACAGTTTTTGTGTGAAAGACTGGATGTTAGGCATATATGCTTGTTGAAGAAATTTCTGTTTTTACATAGGCTTTTACATAGACATGATAATGGAGTTTTTAAACAGTGTTTTATCTCGTTCAGTCAATCTGTAGAATTTGTATCAATGTGTTATGACTTCGACGTTATGATTGACATTTGTACTGAACAGGACATCC
>Ga0209671_1007916_pt1 | contig 11087 bp, 6 predicted proteins | sample WorMetHERISLAND2_2_FD_187401 | JGI IMG/M metagenome (GOLD analysis project Ga0209671, IMG submission 187401) | Marine gutless worms symbiont microbial communities from Max Planck institute for Marine Microbiology, Germany - Olavius geniculatus... | ecosystem: Host-associated > Annelida >...
AGTTCTGTCCGCCAGCGCCACTGAAGTCTTTTTAGCACATACTGGCGCTTTACAAGTCAGATTATTATTATTATTATTATATGTTGTAGTAGAGTGCGTAATTGCCGTCCAAGGTCACCCTAGGTCGTTGATTTCTGTACCGAGGATAATCGCATACACAATTTCAATAAAACAGAAAGCGATTGTCTGTTGTTGAACAATATTGTTCTTTTGTGATTGTTCTATTTTGGCAGTAATTTCGTTTTTACATGCCATGTTACGCTACTTCTTTGTATAAATAAGCTGCATTTGAGACATTTTTGAGTTCGGGCCACGTGACTTTGCTACGAAGGGAATTTCAACCCCATAAATTTTCCCTTATTTGAACTTGCAGCGCCGGGCGGACTCACGTTGGGCTCTGTGCCAAATTTCTAGTTAGTCCGACTAGAACGGTAGTTCCCGGCGCTTATGTTTTACCGCTGATGTTTTGTTTCTTGTTCGCCAGTGTAACTCCGAGCTCCATCGGCCGATTGCCGCGAAATTTTGCATCGTAATTGGAAGTATGCTAAGTTTTAAAAATTTAGTTCAAAAATTTGGGGCCGTTTCCCCTTCAAAAAATGGGACCAAGACATGCAAAATCTGGCGCGATATCGCACAACTTTAAAATTGACAGCGAATAGGCCTATATCCGGAACGGACAGAAATATCTAAGATCGGAAATGTCCGGGCGTCGCAGAAACGGGAGGGCAAACGTCCGGCGGGGGAAACATACAATACAAGGACAACGTCCGGGGGGAAATATTCCACACCCTTCCAGAGTATACCTCTGCGAACTTCTAGGCGCGTCCGGTAACTTAGCCGCTGCGAGCGGCTGGCAGCTGCTGCGCTAGCAGCTAAGACTTTTCGTCAGACAACAATCTACGTTAGCGGCTAGCACAAACGAACGTGACGTCCACTAAAATGGCTGTTGCTGCTTGTAAGAGGCGAGTTTCAAGTAAAAATAGTAATTAAAAAGACGATTTTGCATTAGTGTTGTTTTTTACTGTTGGGTTTAGATTTAGTTAAGTGATTTTTTCAACTTTAATCTGAAAACTGATCATACGTTCAGAAGCCCGGATGTTGGCCTAAACTGTAACGTAGCGTAGCCGAGTGTCCGGTAGCTTAGCAGCTGCCAGCCGCTCGCAGCGGCTAAGTTATCGGACGCGCCTTCAGACTGTCTCTGTAATACTGTCCAAAGCTGATAACAAAGACTCACAGAACGCATGCATGGTAACACGATTTTCGTCTCAGTGTGTAAAAACAATATTGCTAAAACGCAGTATTCAAAATAGCGTAAAAATGTAAATATAAGTAAATGCAGTGCGATAACAAGTCAGTATTGGCTGAATCACAGTAGGTTTTTATACGTATAGGCTATGGTCCTACCGCGTGAGTTCAGAATGGCTGATAGGCTAAACATTTAGATATGTCCGCAAATACGTAGCTAATCCCACTACGGACGTTTCGTGATAACATAAAAATGCGAAACAATGCTGAAACGTTATTTTTAACAGGCGCGACATTTGTTACAATCCGATACCGCGATAAGACATTATTACGCAGAAAAAACGCATTTCATGGCAACATTTAAGTCGTTTATGTAGGCCTACAATGGAAATGGCTGTTACAAGAAAATTCTCGTCCAGTCTCTTTCACGAACGGGAACGGACCAGAGCGGCCAGACGTTGCTGCGCTGCAAGGTACGCAGGAACAGGAACGACTTCGCACTGCGGCATCATGGTTTGCAGAGACTCGTAGTCGTCTAAGGGTTCGTTGTTTGTCGGGAGGTTCAAGTAGCGGAGAACTGCTTTATCCATCAGCCCAGGGCACCCGCGGACGTCGAGATACTGCAGGTTGGTCAGCTCCGCTTCCATGTGGATCGCACCAGCTAGCGTCACGCGCTGACACCCGGCGATGTTAAGGCGCCGCAGACTGACAGGAAGGTAGACGCGAATATCGTCGTCGTTAATCAGCGATTCCTGCACCTCCAGCGCTTCTAGTGGATGCTCGGCAAACGCGACCAGGTACAGACAGTAGCAGTAGCCTTGGCACCTGTTAATCTTCAGCACCTTGACCTGGCTGAAGGTTTCTGCAATATATGCTACAACCAGGGGGCTGACGAGCTGATCGAGCTGATCGTTGTCGGACAGATCCAACTCGGTGACGCCATTCGCGGCTGGATCGTGGCCTGGAAGTGGGGCTAGGCACTGGCTTGTCACCTCGGTGTCGTTCAGTGCCAGACGCTGCACGCTGTCGGGCAGGGCGGTGAGTGAGCCGCGTCGCAACTCCACTGCACGGAGCTCCACCTCGCGGAGACGAGACGTACTCCGACCCGCAGTGAAGCAGCTTGCTGACAGACAACAGCCTCTGAGTCGCAGAAACTCGACGCTGGCAGGCAACGGCGCCGTGAGATCGGCGTTGGACAGATCAAGACGCTGCAGGTTGGGACAGTATCTCCACATCCGAGCGGCTTGGGGACCGCACAGTGTGCGCCTGTTTCTTCCTATACAACACGCAGATTGTCACGACTATGCACTGTGTTTCAATAAACTTATCGCATTGTTAAATTGTCATTGCCCATATCTTCGCCAAATATTGAACCATTATCAAAAATGTTGACCGTCATATTCCGTGAACAAACGTCGTTATTAAATATACCGCATTAGAGGTTAATTTTAACAATATGCGCTATATAAATTTACATTTTACTTACTTACTTACTTACTTACCGTCGCACTTGACTGCGTTGTTGGCGCCAACTTGTACGTAAAACTGAAAATAATGGGCAGCAAGCGTGTTGGTGAACGAAAAATACTTTGGACAAGTATTACAGAGAATGACCCCCTATTATGGTAAACTCCGTTAGATGGTTATACCCGTGTCTTTGGGTATCTGACGACTTGAACGATGTGCTTGTGTCTGTCCTTCCTGGCTTAGTAGGCCTACCAGTTCTAGATACAGTAGGCTACTGTTATTCGCAAAACCGCAGTACTGTATATACCGGCATATACCGCTTTCCAACGAAAGCGAAGCGCCATCGTCTGCAGCCTGTCACTGAAGCGGGCACGAGCTGTTGCATTGTCAGTTCACGTCCGGTGAGGTCGATGTGCTTCCATAAGCCGCTGTTGCCTATCACCTGGTGCCAACGGCGGCATACCCTGCACGATATACCACACGATATATCACAGATATAGCAGTCTATAAAGTAGGCCTAAACTAGAAAACAGGGGATTATGCTCGTTATCTCTGCCAAGGAGGTTATGTTTTTGCCGGTTTTTGTTTGTTTGTCTGTCTGTGTGTGTGTGTACAAGATAACTCAAAAAGTTATGGACGGATCTTTCTGAAATTTTGAGGGTATGTCGGGCATGGCATAAGCTACAAGTGATTAAATTTTGGGGGTGATCCGGCAGGAATCCTGGATTCTGGATCACTTTGAAATTTTCGTTACCATTGCGTTAAAGGGAGCATAAGCGGAACCGCTGCAAAACCGAAGATGGTGACGCCACCTGACGAATAGCATTGCCTTGGCGGAGGTACCTGCGGGCTACGACTGCTATCTAGTTCAGACCTTTGCATACAGTCATAACCTTCGTATATGGCTTATAAATCTAATCAAATCATTTATTTGCTCAACAGATAAAAGTAAAGTGTAACGTGTTGCAAACTGCTACAAACATAAGCCCACCAATAAAAAACAGGCGAGCCGGACAGCAAAGCTCTTAACAAGAACACCGACAGCTGCCTTTAAACTTAGACCTGAAAAGTCCACATTGACAACAGAACGTTTAAAAGCTGGACGACTTTTGTTGCACACAAACGAGTTTTATCACTTAATTTCAGAACACTGTTGATTCAGAATATAGTTCAGATCTAACCCTCTGGTTTTATTTCGGTGATACAATCTAGCGGTATTTTGAACCATTTTCACGCTACTGAAACAATAAAACTTACTTACTATTAACCGCGCATTTCTCAAAATTTTATATAAGCCTTAACTATTCTATTACGCATTTTAAAGTAATTTAACTATCCAGAAAAAAACGACAGAAATTAAAATCGTAACCTTTTCAATCTATTCTTAGTTTCGTACAACTGTTATGCCACTAGAGTTCGTCGTTTGCTCTCTCTTGATTACGTACTGAGTGGTCCACAAAACTTGATTTGAACTTTTTATACGTACATAATTTTATTAAATTAAACTATTTTCAGTTGTATATTACTACCTAAATTAACAGTAAACTCAAAAACACTGTGAATTAAAGATTCCATCGCATTTTAAGCGCGTCGTGAAATACTTCGTGAGTTTACTGCGGGTTGTATAATTTTGTATCGGTGAAAGCATTTTGATAACAGGTCTATTTTATTTGCTCCATTTATAGCAAAACCTTAGCTTAGGGGCTTAGCGTGCTTTTTATTAAACCATTTTGTGCACGTTAATAGGCCTAATGCAAGCAGAGATTGAAAATTTACAACTACACATTTTCTTTTAAGTTTCTTTTATCTTTTACGCAGCTCAAATTAGTAGGCATACAAGTAACTTAGGCAACGACAACAATTAGTCTAACTCAAAACAGAGACGACAAGAAATTTATACGCACCCGGAAGCTGCGGTTAGTTGTTCAGTGTTTAGGTGTTTAAATATCTGGAATAATAATTCCTCTGGTAGTTGTTCCGCCAGGGAATGAATGGTGTTCCATTCTGCAGAAGGGGTCTAGACCCTTACGATGGTATATCGTCATTGTCTACACTGCCTTGGCAACGTTGACGTAATACGGCAAACTCGCAAATCCGTTGCCCTCGATCATTAACATTTTCAAGCAGCCTTCATAAATGTTGTCGATTCATTTTTTGTTCAGTCTATCTTGGTTCGGTCAACAATTGACGTCTACTTTGTTTATTCCGTTTTCAGTTTATAGTACGTTCAGCTCCTATAGGCATGTGAGCTATCGTCAGGGTGTCTGTCCGTCTGGCTAGTTCTCCATCAAAACGACGCAAGCTGTGATCACAGAATCTTTAGTGTCAGCTCCGCGAAAGACTATATTCTACTTTCACGATCCATACAGCATACAATAAGCTCAGCTACCGCTTAGAGAACAGAGCGTCAGCTTGATTTACTCATTGAATCCTAACTCTACCTTCGACTATTTGGCATGGGGCGTTATTGCCGTGGTATGTCTGTCCGTCTGTCCGTCTGTCCGTCCGTCGATACGTTGACAAATTGTGATCCCATAAGTTGGGCTACCCCGAGTTTTATTACACGATTAATTAGCACAATGTTAGAGCTCTTCGAACGCAAATTTTCAGCAATCTAATCTAAGGGGAACATCATCAAATTTCGGGTTGAACAAATTGGGGTTAAAAAATATGCGTTTTTCAACCGATGAGTCGCCATGATACCGATAGTTGTATTTAAGCCGTGATCATCTAAGTACTAGTGTTTTTGCTACTTTCGACTTTTGTGTGACTATTTTCTTCTGGGGTTAGCTCTGTGTATAAAAATGTTTTGTCCCACAGAAATAATTTTTTGTCAAGTTTGGAGCAGAAGGTTTTACAAAATCTTAGAATATTAAACGTTTTCTTAGTTTTTTTGCACTTGCAATAATCATTTTTGCTCATTTTCTTCATCCCGTTTTACATAGGCCTAAGTGTGTCGTAGAATAATTAGCTTTCTGGCGTGTTATTACAACAACCGACTGGATCCGAATATTTATTAAAAATAGCATCAAACGACCGAATAGTGATTTCACCCGCACCAGAAATATTATCGTCAAGGCTAGCGCTAATACCCCGTTTACATGATCGAGCAATCATCGAGCAAACATCCAGCAAATGCATTCAAAATACACATGCACGACGTGTGCTGTAATTGCTCGATGTTTGCTCAGCGTTTGCTCGATGTCTGTTCGATGTCTGCTCGATGTTTGCTTGATGATTGCTAGATCATGTAAACGGGGTATAACGCTAACGATAATCCTAAGCCTGATCCAAACCATAACCCTAACCCCAACCCCAACCCTATCCATATCCCCAATTCTAACCATGAACTTAGCGCTTAATTCGGGTGGGGGTGAATTAATGGACGAGAACCCGATACTTTAATTGACTCTTGACATATACGGCAGCAGATGTTTTGACATTATTGGATTTGAAATCGCTACCGTTTTTGCTGACAAAGCTAAGGTAGGAGACAAGACTGTTAGATGTTATGTTGGTATCGTGCCGCGGCAAAGGATCGACGTCGAGTCTGTGTGCCGAAAACAGATTCTAGACTTCGGAGACTTTTTAATCTCTGAACGCCGTCAGATCTCCGCGGAGTGAGCTCGTTAATTTATCAGATAAATCAGATAAATTTGACGTTTCGCTGTAGAGATTACGGCTCACTGCACCAGCACGCCTTCAAGGAATACTATAGACTGTCTGTCAACGTCGTCGAGTTATTTTTCAGCTCCTCACACGTTTGTGTCACGTAACGCAGGTCATATTACTCTACAAAAGCCTGTTGCTGCCTGAATTTAGTGTATTGGTTTGCCCGGCATTAATACCCTGTTTACACGATGAAGCAAACATGAAGCAAACTTAGAGCACACGTCGTGCACGTGTATTTTGAATACGTTTGCTTCATCGTTGCTTCGTGTTTGTTTCATCATGTAAACGGGGTATGAATGTTTTCCTCATCTGGTGTTTTGTGACAGGTTTATCAGTTCTGCGCGAGCGGTCGGTGCAAAAGGGTTTAAAATTTGGTGGACCGAAATTCAGCTGCCAACTCCCGCTGCCTTGGCTCTCGGTAAGCAGACACCTATAGACATTAGAATGTGATAGACAGAAAAAAGTGGCCGACAACACCGACAAAATAGTGATACCGATGAATAGTCTTCCTCTGATGACCTTTTATTCGCTAGTTTATAACTTACTGGTGGTGATGATTTGGTCATATAGGCTACCTGCCGATGACGTATGTTGAAGCATGATGTGCCAAAAATTATAGTAATCGACCACAATTCCCGTTTATAATAAACATCGTCAAAGACGAAGTATTGTGTTTTGGAGATACGGCGTAATTAAGTTTGAAATTTCGTTAACCAAGTAGTCGAAATGTCAGGCGGATCAAATGAAATCGTGTTAATTAGTATTTTCAATGTACGCTTTTACGTATTTTCAATCACGTTGTAAGGCCCTATATTCTGTTCCTGTGACAGAATGTACCTGACTGATATTGATGTTTACTGTAACCTAAAGGCGTGTTCAGAACGACAGAACAGTATGTCAGTGCTGTTCAGATCATTTGGTTCGCTCTGTACGCGCCGTTAGATACACGGTTCGCAGGTAGTGTATAGGCCTACGCCGTCCCATTATTGCGAAATTAGTTTTTTGCTTTGATAAGTCAGTCATTTTACGCTATGAATCAACGTGCGTGCCAGTGCATCGGTATGTAGAAATAACAGTACTCATACTGTTTGATCTACATGAACCCGATTGGCCACGAGTAACAAAATAATTTCATACTCGCTTATTTACGAGTTTTCAACGAACTATGGGTTGAAAAACTTGAAGTCAAGGTTGCGGTTAATGGGTAACAACTAAGTAAACAATTAAAAATATTTGTGATGCTTATGATCTTCTTCGTCTGTTTCTTTGTGATGATACTCTGCCGCTGTGTCTTAATGGACGTGCTGTGTGGATCGCTCTATATAGGCGACAGTTGGTGTCGGGGGTTTCGCTGCGTCAAGTCTGGCTACTGCATCGCGTCGAAGCTCCGCTGTAACAAGCTTCCGAACTGCGGTCGTGACGACAACTCTGACGAAACCGATTGTAAGTGACTTCACCGCTTCAGACTCATGGCGTCTTCAAAACGACACAAATCAATGGCGAAGTCAAAATTTTGGAAAATGGGAGGAGCGGGAGACGCCGAAGGCATCGTAGGTGCCGAGGAAAAGGTGATGTCCGGCGAGGGGGTGTCTATCTGCGTCAAAAAAATTTTTTTTAAATTCTGAGAAAATTATGCATTTTGTGTAAAAATCTTCGTCTGGTTACAAAAATGCATCTAATAAATATAGGGGGAGGGCGGCCGCCGCCCACTGAATGCGCCACTGTCAGAACTGAAATACAGACCAATCTCTTAATCTCCTCCAATGTTCACTTCGTTCACCTTGGCGGAGATAATGAAATGAAATCCATTGGTCAATTTAGTTTCTTTCATGACGAATACGCATTGAACGAAATAAACTGAACTGATCAGTTTTAACACGCCAAATTAACAGCAATTCGTGACATAGACTTCTTAAAATAAGAACTGACGGCGGCCGTTGTCGGGTCCGCAAACTTGGGTCCATCGGTATTTTTAGTTCTTTTTACTGTAACTTTGTCAAACGTAGTCCGTTTGCTACAAAATTTTGTACACACAGTGCCACAGACAACTTGAACAAATGCTGCAAATTTGGTGACTATGTTTTTTTACTTTCTTAAGTGTGCATATATTGTGTCTAAATCGTGCGTTAGTACGTACGGTTTAGCCACAATATAAGCGCACATAAGAAAGTAGTAATCAGACAGTAACGAAATTTGCAGCAATTGTTCACGTTGTCTGTGACAATATGTGTTCAAAATTTTGCAGCAAACGACCACGTTTGGAAAACAGCGACAAACTTTAAGGGGCTACTTTTTTCTGCCGCACCCTGTAGGCCTGACATTCGCAATCAGATCAAGTGAAGCATGCAGCACAAACCTGACACAGTCGCCATTGTGGATACGTCCAGTTTATTCACGCGACGTGCATACGACAAAGTCACAAACACGACGACAACGACGTTGCGACAACTTCATGTCATAGAAACACTGCACATCGTCCGCTGTTCACACGTGCAATGTTACATACGACAGAATTTAGGGAACTACTCAAAATGTTGCTATCAGAAACATGAAATCAGCGCAATGTGAACCGCAGGGCGTTCTGTAAATGTTCAAAATGTCGCAAAGTTTTAGCGAACAGCGAATCTACCGATCGAAAACGTCCACTGTGGTACTGCAGCAACGCCCAACGCTGTAGGCAGGCTAAAGAGCATGCGAACACATTACAACGTAGGCTTACATTGGCTTACTATGGACAGTCGAGCCTCGACTCGATCAGCACGGCGGGGCCCTAAACAGCATCGGGGCGGAACTGTTTGAATGCAATTAGCCTACAATTTTATGACTTATACGTTGTCCGCGTGCCGAGTCTTGGCTTCAACACTTTTCATAGGTATATTTCTGGAGTAAGACCAGTGATATATAAACGACGATACCGTCGGATACGGCATTGATAAGTTCTCATAAGCTATCATCGCTTATACCCCTATGGACACCTGTTCTCTCAAAAAAGGGATCCTCACCCCCTAAATTTGAATTGCGCTTTACGGCCAAACTGTATCATCGCAATCATTACTAATAAGTTATCAGGTTATAGAAATTTGCAAATGCCGACTCTCCCCTTCTCTAAAAGAGCAGTACTAAATGACATCTCATGCATGGACACTGACCGGCGTACGGTCAGCCTCCCCTAGTGACAGCTGGGTTTATTGGTTTGGATGATGCCGTCCGGTTGTCTGTTGCACTCGTTGCAGGTGCTTCCTATCAGGACTACGGAGATCTGCGCGTCATCCTCGGCGTCATCGTTGCCATGGCTACAGCAGTGCTAGTCATCGTCTGCGTGGTTCATCGACGTCGAAGAAGATCGCGCCAGCTGCGCAAGACCGCCGAGCAGCGGCGACTCTCCGCCGCCGACACACTGGCTGCCCGTGCCGACGACGTTGAAACCGACCACAGGGCTTCCCCGGACTGCGTCAACGAAGATGACTCAGACAGGGCGTACCCAGACTGCGTCAAGGACGGTTCCGTCGGCGTCGAGGTGCGCTATGTCGGCCGCAGCTCCGCCAACTGCACCCCCACTCACGGCGGCGTCACAGCAGGGAACTCCATGACGTCATCGCGCAACCCCGGCCTGACGTCATCGTCCGCTCGTGTCGGCGGCGGCGGTAAACGATTGCTCAAGGAGAAAACGGAGAAGGTATCCATCGTATGACGTCACGCCGGGTCCTCTCGTCGCACCAACAGATCTTTCTTGCTATACGGACTTTTCGTACCAGTACAGGCCTACGGCATTGTCTGTCCGTACATGGATAAAGTAATTTCTGGTGTGGAGTGATCGAAAGATCCTTATCCCAATACTCGAGTTAAAAATAAAAGCGTCATGATTAGGCTTATCTGCACCTAGCTATACATGTGGCCAGTAACAGGTATTCAAGTACACAACTTCACGTAGTCTGGACGTAGCACACACGGAGTGGTTTTTACGCGCGAGAGCTAGCATAGCTACAGCGCGTATTAGCTATAGTAGTTCTGTGGAGGTGTCTTATGTCTGTCACGTCCCGGTACCGTTCCAAGCCCAGGTGATAGAGACTTCGGTTTTCACCATATAATAGCTTTTGAGTCTCTAGTATTTTGTGACAAAATTTCATGCGGCTGGGTGAGGGGTCCTCCTGTAAGTAAAGAAGAAAGAGGGGCAACCCCCACCCTCCTAAAAATACGTTATTTTACCGCTGTTGGCTTGTCTGGTGTGAAAATGGTTGCAAATAAGCACAGACATGCGGCTTATCATAACAAGCACTGATGACGAGCTTCTTAAGAATGTCAACATCGATGACCTTGAATGACTTTGAACCCCTAAAATAGGGGTTTTTAGTCATTTTTTCGCGATTTCGGTATGCGACACACATTTCAAGAGTAAATTGCGCCGAAATGGTTGGAGATAGACCAAGACAACCTGCATGCAAAATTTTTAGCATTGAATGTAGATGTTAGCAGTCCAAGTCCAGACCATTTAGGTTCAAGGAGGCCTGCGCACATGGGTGTCAAACAAGGATACCCCTTTTTAAAAGTGGTTATTTATCCACTATTGCCGTGTCTGACGTGAAAATGGTTGCAGACAGCACAAACATGCTGTTTATCATAACAAGCACTGGCGACGAGCTTCTTAGAAATGTTAACATCGATGACCTTGAATGACCTTAATCCCCCCCCCCAAAAAAAAAAAA
>Ga0209671_1007918_pt1 | contig 11083 bp, 4 predicted proteins | sample WorMetHERISLAND2_2_FD_187401 | JGI IMG/M metagenome (GOLD analysis project Ga0209671, IMG submission 187401) | Marine gutless worms symbiont microbial communities from Max Planck institute for Marine Microbiology, Germany - Olavius geniculatus... | ecosystem: Host-associated > Annelida >...
GCCACCGAGACATGCTTTTTGAGCTATAAGGCGCCACTATAAGCCCACAGGATTTTCTACTGTGGTACAAGAACCTTCCCATTAAAAATGCATCACGGGGATTAAAAATTGGGATAAAATATGGCAAGAAGTCATCAGATTTTTATCCCAAACTCGATCTTACTTTTTGGGCTTTAAATCACTGTGCAAAATTTCATCAAAATCAAATCAAAATTGCGGCCGTAGGAGTGTTTACAAACAGACAGACAGTGTGACAGAAGTGATTTTATAATCTGTCCCATGCTATGCTATAGCAATGGGACAGATAAATATGCAAACAATAAGACAGCAGAATGACAGCCTTACGGAGCACCAAATTTACTTATTCCAAAAACATCAGATATACATATTACATAGAAGTAAAAAAATGTACAAATTTACTTTGTCAAAGATGACACATCTCGGAGATTAAAAGCAGCTATGCATCCCTCAAATGAACAGTTTTTGACATGCGTCCAGTTAGCACTTGAAACCTCTTCGCCATAAGCCACACCAGCAGAAGACATATTCATCATTCTATAATATCTGGACATACCAAAAGTGGCATATCATTCAATCAGCAAACAATAAAACACCCACCAAAAAAAGTGGTATGATCAGGATGTTAATTCTCAAAAATTTTATTTCTCAATACAAGAATTTATTTTCCTGGGACTCCACTCGATCAACCTTAGCTGATCTGCAAAAGTGACGCCCGCCCGCCCAAGTTGCATTTGTCGACTTTGTCCATTAAACGAATGTATTACATTACGCACATCAAAACAGGAAACAGTTGGAAACAACATCTACCAAAAGTTGCTCAAAGTCAAAATCTTTAGTAGTTGTTGTAATTAGAGATAGCACTATGTTTGAAATTCGACACGATTAAGAGAAGATACATTCACCACAAATATTGTTGGTAATCGGTACTCGGTATCGCCGACATCAGTTTTTAGCAGTAACTACGCAGTATCAATTTGTATTTTTAGGCTATTAAGCTAAAGATAATAGACGTTTTTAAACATTCGCCATATGCCAGAATTGCAGGTATTTACAGCACTGGCCTGAATAAGTTACAGCATGATTACAGCCTACAGCCTACAGGTGTAATATAATAATATTGTGCTGTTAACTTGCTATCTATTGCATTAATATGTAATATCGTATTAATCCAACTGTTTCAACGATATTGATCTATTCATCAGTCGCCGCTTCGCCAATCGCCTGTCACCAAAAAAACAGCCAGTAATTTTAAAAATGCATTTAACAAATTTGAAAATAAAAATATTTTTTAAACTAGCCACTAACAAAATTAGTGGTTTTATTGACTTATTTATTTGTTATTTTTATCATCAAAAAATCGACTCGCACACAAATACCAAAAACGAAATGTATTATTTGACTCATCACTACATTTGTATAGCGCGGTGTGGATTTGAAAAAAAGCTGCAGTTTTTTACGTTGCAAAATGTTTTCGAAATCGGAAATTAAGCGATTCAATGACATTGCATGTAATTGTTTATTCTGTTTATTAACAGACTCTGGTTTTGCAATAGCGTATAGGCCTACGCCATATTCACTATACAGGCTGTCAAGTTATACTGTCAATACGTGTTATGTCCCCTCCGCCCTTCCCTCTACTCTTTTTCCTTCTCTTCCCTCCCTCTTTGTCTCTTCTCCATTCTGTACCTTTCAGTGGTGTCTGGCTTTTTGCCTCTTTTTACCGTTTTCCCCCTGGCTCATTCATCCCAGCACCTTGGATCATAGATCATATCTCAGTCAGATCTATGACTACTCTGATATGACTAATCTGGTTTTAGTTTTTTCCAGTTTCACTTAACGTTAATTTTTCTCCATTTTAGTGTTACTTATCGCAGGCGTCTAGTTTGAAGTTTCTGTATTTTTGTGTGTTACGCAGCAGTAATTTCATTTCACTTTTTTCATCTCATTTCCAATTAATACGTTTCTACTTCTTTTAGTTGAAATGCTGGTGCAATCGTATTTTTTCCCCACAGAGCGTTTTCGCATACCTAGAATACCCGAAGATTATATCTACCGTGAAAATTCACGTCAGATAGCGATGATCAACTACTTATTTTCCGTGAATTTTCATGGAAGCATCTTTTCACTTTTTCGCTATATGTCGTGAAAATGTATGTATTGAAACATATACGTTAAAGCTAAGGAAATAAACGATTAAGCACACAATTAATTATTTACATGTTACAGCTATGCTGATGCGTCTGTTTGTCTGTCTGTTAGTTTAAACCAGGTGGGAATTTTAATGCTGTTTTGTTGCAGATTGTCTGTCGCGAGTGCAAGTCTGGCAGTGAAAGAATTTTGCAAATTGGAAATTGCGGGGCAAAAATATAGACAGACTCATTACGTACAGTTTATAGGCCTACATTTTAGAAATATAAGATCATGGTCACGCTTTGAGACATTAGCTGAAAACTCATGGCCGCTTACCAGTGATGTGGTCAGTTACATAGGCCTACACTACAGGCTACAACAGTTGCTAATTTGCTATTATTGCCTGCATAATCTGACAATACTGTACTAAATAGCAGCAGATAATAATATTTATTTTCTGTAAATTTTACGGCAGATAATCATTCCATGCTAGCTTCGTGAAAATTCACGGTAAATAGCAAAAATCGACTACTTATTTTCCATGATAACATCTTGCTAGAATACCTACTTTCACCGAACAATTTCGTGCAATTTCTCATAAATGAACACTGGTACGAACCCTAACCACTGACCCAGGTGACCCTATCCCTAACCCTAACTGACCCTAGGTGTGTGAAAATGCTGTCCGGGGAAAAATGCGATTGCATTGAAATGCTAGATTAAGCTGTCAACATGCCCTTCAGTTTTTTAGCACAAATCTGTTTTGTATCATATTGCATGATGTTGAATACACTGATTTCGTTGCATATTATGTTGCAGCATGTGCACCACCTGTTGGTTCATATGATCCAAAACATGGAACAAAAGTACAAGGCGCCATAATAGACTTCGGCGATGATCGCTTCAAAGAACCGAAATGTAACTTCGTACTTTTTTTATTTTACGCTACGTCTGCATTATTTGTAGTGATAATGCTGTCTGTTGCATGTTCTAAAGTTCATAATCTATTGGTCTATCAGGTAGCCTACTTAGATTATGATAAACATATAGTAACTGGTCTGGTAACATTTCACAGAAGTGTAATAGTTAATTTTTGAAGAATTCATGATTAATTATTCCTCGGTTTCAGTTAAAATACAATATTTTGCTAACAGCTCTTGTGAATGCGTTAGACACAGTCAGTTGATGTTTCAAGTTTTGTAGACAGACTGAAATGTTGATGTGCTATGTGGAGATAGTGATTATTATTTATCAGATATGTGTCATTGTATTTACTATATTATGCTCATTTCAGTGACGTTAATAATCCTAAATTTTGTAATTTGAATTTTATTAACCATTTAAAAACTTTCGTCTTCAATTGTGTGATTAATAGAGCTGTCAGATTAACATGTTAACTTAACGCGTTAATAAATTAATGCGCATTAAAAAAATAGTGTGTGAAAAATTTAACACACATTAGCACATAACCTTAAAGATTTATCAAATCCAGTGAAGCAGAAATTTCAATATTCCATTAAACCTCAGTTGTTTGACGATCGAGTGATATTTAAGTAATTTGAAATTGCTTTGTTGCCATTTCGTCGCTACTGTCACGGTCTTGCGACACAGGCATGACTTTGTGGCCTTCATTCCTGTCACCTTCTCGATGTAGTCCATAGACTTTGGATGTAGTCCAGCCAAAAATGTAAGCAATATTAATGATGCGTTATTAATGCATTAATGCCTGCATTAAAATACTTAATGCAGTGTGTTAATGCATTAAAAAATTAACCCTTTGACAGTTCAGTGATTAATCATTAATTTCCACAGTTCTAGTAATGACTGTGGATGTGATCATGTCATGAGGATGAACAGAGAGTGTCACAACAGATCTGCCTGGATTCTTTTGCCCCTCCCACTAAAGCAACTACATGGTGTTTCATTTAAAAGGCACCCTTTTTCTTTCTTTCATAATTCACTTGAATGACGACCAATTTACACCAAATTTTTAACAGATGTAGCTGAAGAAATACTAATTCAAAATGTTTTAACAAAATAAGGCTGTTAGTTAAATATTCTTTGCTAGTCGTCATGTAACGCCGACGTCATAATGTGCCACGAGTACAAATTGCTTGTCGCAGCCGTTGCTGACAGTTGCTGAATAGCTGCCCTGCATCGATGGTTAACTTTATCTGGTTTAGTGGTGACAAATTGTTGAAGTTTTACCATTGCAGCCACAAAAAATACGCCAAAAATGATCACTTTCACACACTTGTTGGGATAGCTTGACTTTTACACCTTCCAGCAATACAGTGTGCACACCAGTACACAGCACTTGTAAGATTGTTGAGTTTTTGGATTGCAATATGCCTGATTTTATGCCCCCATGTTGCTTACTGCTGATGCCATAAACATTTTTCATTACTGAGCCACATAAAGTTTACCATCGAAGCAGAGTATCAACCGACAGCACCAGTTAAACTCACGATACATTATGATGTCAGCGTTACATCATGACTAGCATAGAGTATTTAACTAACAGCCACATTTTGTTGTAGTATTTTGAATAAGTATTGTTTTATCTACATGTGGTAAAAATTTAGTGTAAATTGGTCACCATTTGACTGAGTTATAAAAGGGACAAAAAGGGTGCCATTTTTATGAAACACCGTGTAGTTCTGCTGACTGATTTTTTAGCCCAGCCTTTCTAAGCCTGCTTTGCTGACCAGTGGTGAAAGTAACGTGGAGCCACTTCTGTTTGAGTGTTATCTTCTTTCAACGTCTAGTTGTCCATTGGTTGAAACAGTGCTGAAAATCTTAATTGTAGCAGTGAGAAGTACTTATGTGAATGGAAAATGCCAGTCAGTTTTAGAGTTCTTTGTCCCCCTGACTGTCTGACCAGGCATTTGCATGCGCATATGTTCGCTGTGAGGATGCACATTGCCTTTGGACTGTACTAACAGCTACACCCCGTAGCCCAGATACCATCACAGGCTCTTGCTTTGCATTTGCCATGAGTTCTGCTGCCTGTTTATTCCTAGTTTCAGCTAGAGAGTAAGTGTGATTTTTGGCGCCACAACAAGTCTGCATCGTGTCTGTAGTACTGTACTCTGTATATTGCCGTAGCATTTTTCGAAGCCCCCAGATCAGCACCAGATTTTGTTGGAATGGATCATTCATTATCTCTGTTATTCAGTTACAGCAGTAGATTACATTTATGGTTGACGGAATCATGAGAAACAGGTGTGTTGGGTAATTGCACACAATGCACAGTGTCATTTGTGCAGAATGGCTTTGTGGGCTAAAAAAAGTAAGTGGAGTTGCTGTTTGCCGACAGACACTCCAAATTTCCAACGGAATTGCAACAGGCAGCGGCAAATTTTCGAACACAGAAGATTACTGTGTGCTCAGAATTTCAATTTTCTGCTTAAATTTCTCCAAAGTGGAAGACCTTTTATCCGCAAATTTTGCATTTTTGGACAAAATTTTTCATCAGAAAGATTTTTCGACATCCTGAAATTTAAGGGGAATTTACCATTGCCTCTGCCTCTCCCACCCCTTCAACCACAATGCCAGTGATTGTGCACAATTGCACAGCATTGTAATGGATACATGAAAAACGAGATAGTAAGGCTGTAGTTCTGCATACTGGCGCTATATAAATATGATTATTACTTTTAGTATGAAATTACATGTAGAATCCATGATTTTGGGTATTTCAGTGTCTGATCAATCTCGGCTGAGTTTCAGTTGTAGCAGCTTGAGTGGCTTTAGTTTCACAGCATCGACGCCAATGAAGAAAAGCTTTACAGGCAGCAGCATTGATAATTTGGTATGGATTGGAGGCTGAATTTTTGCATATCTAGGCTTGCTTGTTTGTACAGTTCGTATTTACTTTAAAAATTTGAGTGCATTCAATGGCATCATGGCTAGTGGTAGATTTTGGAATTGTCGGAAAGTTTTCATCCAAAAAGTTTTGTCCAAAAATGCAAAATTTGAGGCTAGAAACCCCCATTATGCAAACATTTGGGGGCAAAATTTGCAGCTGTCTGTTGGAATTCTGTCTGAAATTTGTAATGTGCATCGGAAAGTTGCAATTTTCTGCCTCAGTTACTTTTTTAACCCACGATGCTGCCACTGCATGCATTAAAATGGGTTTGATCATCAGTTATACAGTTATGGAAAATTGCAGTGGAAAAATTAGCAGACTTAGAATGCATAAATAAGCAGTACAGCTTTTGAGTTTGGTTTCTTACTGCATTACTACAAGTGCAACATGCATTGCGGCCTTCTCTGTCTGTCATCCGTTACACTTTTGATCCCTTTAGACAAAGCAGTTGCATATGTCATTAAATGCTTTATATCTGCACATTGCCATGTAATTCTAGTTTGTTTATGCTATAAGTTTCATTTAATAGAGTGAAAGTAGAGATCCCTGTGCTATGTTGTTGATCAGGATTCTGCACATCTGTCGCATCAGAAAACATCTGAGGAAGATGACACCAAAAAAGCAGTTTTCCTTATGCCCAAAGTGCCGAGAAAGTCACGAATTCCATTTCGCTCTCAAGCTGGAACAAAACAATGTCAAGAAGTGGAACAGGAGTCAAGTGGGAAGCTCGAAGAGGCGTCAAGCCACGCCCAGTCTCACGATCAGGCTGAGTTGAGATCAAGGAATGATTTTGAAGAAATGCGGAAAGAATTGTCAAAAAAAACAAAGGAAAAAGATCAGATGGAGCAGTCACTGAGATGGGTCACAGATTCTGAAAGTGCTCAGCGAGCTGTACTAGAACAGCAGCTTCTTAAGGCACAAGAGCAGCTGAAGAGCAAAGATCTAGAGGCCGGAGAACTTCAAGTGAAGTTAGATGAAATGTCCAGACTAGAGCAGCAGATGAATAACAAAGATGTTGAAGCCAAAGAGCTGCAGGAGAAGTTAGATGAAATGTCCAGAGTAAAAGAGCAGCTGCTCAAGGCACAAGAGCAGCTGAAGAGCAAAGATGATGAAGCCACAGTGAAGTCAGATGAGATTTCCAGACTAGAACAGCAGCTTCAGCAAGCACAAGAGCAGATGAATAGCAAAGACGTTGAAGCCAAAGAGTTGCAGGAGAGGTTAGATGAAATGTCGAAACTAGAACAACAGCTACTCGAGGCACAAGAGCAGATGAAGAGCAAAGAAGTTGAAGCCACAGAACTCCAAGTGAAGCTGGGTGAAATGTCAAGAGTGGAACAGCAGCTACTTGAGGCACAAGAGCAGCTGAAGAGCAAAGATCTAGAAGCCAGAGAACTTCAAGTGAAGTTAGATGAAATGTCCAGACTAGAACAGCAGTTGCTGCAAGCAGAAGAGCAGATGAATAGCAAAGATGTTGAAGCCACCGAACTCCAAGAGAAGTTACGTGAAATGTCAAGACTAGAAGAGCAGCTGCTCGAGGCTCAAAAGCAGCTGAAGAGCAAAGATGATGAAGCCACAGTGAAGTTAGATGAGATGTCCAGATTAGAACAGCAGCTACAGCAAGCACAAGAGCAGATGAAGAGCAAAGAAGTTGAAGCCACAGAACTTCAAGTGAAGCTAGGTGAAATGTCAAGAGTGGAACATCAGCTACTTGAAGCACAAGAGCAGCTGATGAACAAAGATCTAGAAGCTACAGAACTGCAGGTGAAGCTAGATGAAATGTCCAAACTAGAACAGCAGCTACTGCAAGCAGAAGAGCAGATGAAGAGCAAAGAAGTTGAAGCCACAGAACTTCAAGTGAAGCTGGGTGAAATGTCAAGAGTGGAACAGCAGCTACTTGAGGCACAAGAGCAGCTGAAGAGCAAAGATCTAGAAGCTACAGAACTGCAGGTGAAGCTAGATGAAATTTCCAGAGTAAAAGAGCAGCTGATCCAGGCACAAGAGCAGCTGAAGAGCAAAGATGTGAAAGCCAAAGAGTTGCAGGAGAAGTTAGATGAAATGTCGAAACTAGAACAACAATTAGTCCAGGCACATGAGCAGATAAATAGCAAAGAAGTTGAAGCCACAGAACTTCAAGTGAAGCTAGGTGAAATGTCAAGAGTGGAACAGCAGCTACTTGAAGCACAAGAGCAGCTGATGAACAAAGATCTAGAAGCTACAGAACTGCAGGTGAAGCTAGATGAAATGTCCAAACTAGAACAGCAGCTACTGCAAGCAGAAGAGCAGATGAATAGCAAAGATGTTGAAGCCAAAGAGCTGCAGGAGAAGTTAGATGAAATGTCAAAACTGGAGACTTCACTGCGTCTCGAGTTTGAAGATGAGCTGACTAAGAGCAGAGAAGTTGTACATGCTAAACAGTTCGAAATAGAACAACTGAAAGTCAAAGTGCATGATGTGGAAAATTCATTACGCTGGGAACTCGAGGACAAGTTTTCCTGTTTGACAGCGAGAGAAAATGAAGTTGAAGTGCTGAATAAGCTGCTGCAAGAGTCACGCGAAGTTGAGACAAAGCTGAAGATTGAGCTGTCACAGGCTGAGACTTGGGTGAATGCACGAGATGATGAAGTTAAACAATTACAGGAGAGTAACAGCAAATTGGAGCAGCTTCAGAGTGAATTGTCTGCAGCTGAGAATAGTGCACGCAAAGAATTGGCCGATCGATCTGCTGAGGTTCAGAGCAGTTTGCAAGAAATAAAGCAGCTAAACCAGAAATTGAAGCAGTCATCTGATTCAGAGAAAACACTGCGTCAAGAACTGGAGGACCAGAAACGTCAGATGCATGAGTTAGGTGTGAAACACACCCGAGAGGCTGACGAACTTAACACGGTCATTAAACTGCAAACAGAGACTGAGAATTTCTTACGTGAAAAGCTGGAGAAGCAGTCTACTGCAGCCCAAGCTGAGATGACAAAACGAGCTCAAGAGTTGGATCAGGTGATGTCGCGATTTAAGCAATCTCGTGACACGGAGAGATGTCTGCGTGGTGAGTTGGAGGCACAGGCTGTAGCTATGCTGGAGGAATGCCAGGCTCACAGTCGTGATGTGGATTGGCTGAACAAATTGCGTGCAGAACTCGACGAACAAAATGGCAAAAATAACGAGCTGAAACTGAAGGCAGAACAGCTGTCAGTTGCCAATGCCAATCTTCAGACAGAACTGGAAATTCAGCATGAGCGCATACGCAGTGAGACTGCCAAACATTACGGTGAAATAGCACAGCTTGAACAAGCACTGAGGTCCTCGACAGAAGCCGAAAACACATTGCGCAAGAACCTTGAAGCTGCCGCGTTATCGGCACAGGATGAACTGATGAAAAGAGATGGCGTCATTGATAACTTGAAAAAGTCGGTAGCCCATCTGAGCACATCTGAGAATTTGTTGTGCAAACAGTTAGCAGTACTGGAAACCGAGAACGTGACACGTGACGTTGAACTGAAGCAAATGCAGCAGAAACTGACCAGCTCCATGGTCACAAACGACGAGCTGCAAGCCAAGTTGAAGTGCATGACAGATGAGAAGGTGAATTATGAATCAGAACTGAATCAGCTGAGAAGGGCAGAGATTGACTTGAATGCAGAGATCGCTGGCATGAAACAGCAGCTGGCTACCAGCTCCAGGTATTGCTTCAGCTTTTAACCGATTTCCACTGTAAGTAACTGGTAAGTAAGTAAGGGTATTTGCATTGCACCATTAAAATCAGTGTCACAGTGCATATGTGCATTTAGTTGTTGTGTGTTTTTTTCTGTACATTTCCATTGCTGTGGGAGATAGAAACTTGACAGTTTGTGCAAAGGTAAGTACAGCGTAGGCCTAAGTGAAAAAGAAAGAAAGAAAGTTATGTAACTAACACATCGTACACAGTTCTAACAGAACTTGAGTTGTTTTGCAGTTATCATCATATTTAATCTAGAATGACACACTATGAACTGTCAGGCAAGTAGCAAAAATTAACTAATTTGGCACAAACAATTTAGATCGTTAATGTTGTACTGTGTTAACGTATACAAGGTACCCGGTATGTGATAATATAAACTAGATGACATGGATGAATTTTGCTTCTTTGTCTTGTGTTTTTTACATTGTGCAAATGTGCAGTTGTGGTTTGGACAATTGTTTTATTAAATAGGCATTTTGTTTGATTTGATCGGAACTTGAGGGTCAGAATTGCAGGATGGTGTTTAGCATCGCCAGACTTCTTTAATGTTTAGCGATCTTGTGTTGTAATGTGTCTGGATCTGGCAGTGCATGGTAGAATTATAGATTTAGATGAATAGAGTTTTTCCAACAAATTTTTATGGTTATTATTATTATTTGATATGAAACAGCATGTTTGAATAATATAGCATGGATTTTGTTGTGTTTTGTTTTCTTTAATCCTTATGCTTCTGTTTTTTATTTTAGTGATTTTGTAAAAATTCTCGATGAATCTCGTCGATGGCAAGCAATGTATGAAAACTTATCAGAACGCATAGAGCCATTTCAGGTAATAATTCTGTATGTTATTTCGGTTATTGATACATGAGCTGTTAGAATTTAGCATGTTGTCACTTTCTGTCACTAGGAAAAGTTTTGTCATGCTAGAAAAAAAAACAGTTTACAGTAGGGCCACAGAAATTAACGATCAATTAATTGACTAATTATTAAAAAATTAATTGATTAAGATTTGATTACAATTTTGGACTGATGAATCAACGTTTGTAGTCAAATTTTGTTCTGCATACGACAGGTTGTCAGGATTTGTACTTGTATTATGTATAGTGTTAGCTTAACAGTTAGCACTTTTTGAGCTTTGACTACACACATTTGTTTATTCATTTAATGCCTTATACTCGCAGGAGCAGCTGAAGGCATATGAGAAAGAGAAGGAGCTGCTGTTGGGAAAGAGTAAAAACGTGGAAGCCGAGATCGAGACCCTGAGTCGTGACTATGCCAAGCTGTTGGGCCATCAGAATCACAAGCAGAAGATACATCACATTCTGAAGCTGAAAGAAGAAAACCTTGCAC
>Ga0209671_1007919_pt1 | contig 11083 bp, 8 predicted proteins | sample WorMetHERISLAND2_2_FD_187401 | JGI IMG/M metagenome (GOLD analysis project Ga0209671, IMG submission 187401) | Marine gutless worms symbiont microbial communities from Max Planck institute for Marine Microbiology, Germany - Olavius geniculatus... | ecosystem: Host-associated > Annelida >...
GTCTAAGCTAATGCATAATGTTCGTGCTTATATTTTTTTGATTTTTGCCGTTTTACATCAGCGCTTATACAACATTAAACTACCATGTTTGCAGTTTTTTTATATATAATATTATAAATAATCCTTAAACCATAATCCGAATTGAAACACGCGATCGTATTCGTTACAGTAAATTCGCGAACTGCCCAACTCTAGTCGCCAGGTAATTTGCGATATGCACAGCATCACCCTTCTGATGGGAGCGATGACGTGACCTATAACTTGCCTAGCAACGTAATCTCACCGGCGGCGTCCATAGCAACCGACTGCAGCGACTGCAGCGTACAGTAGCAACCACAGCTGCTGCTGGTGCAGTCCCGCAGTGCTAGGTGAACGGATTATTACGCTCGCAAACTTTGATCCGCCAACGTTTTATTACTCGTAGTGCAGATGGCAGAATAGACCTATAGGCCTTTTGCAGTGGCGAGTGAAGCACACCTGGGATTAGAATAAAATAACATTCTGTTTACAAAAATATGCCATCAATTTATTTTCGTACACCGTTTGCGACTTTTAAATTAGTAAAATAAAACTTAATTTTAAAAAAATGCGTGTGTAGAGACTTCATAATTCATTAAATGTTTTGACCAGAGTTGCATTGATAATCTTTATTTTACCAAACAAACATTGGTAGACAAAAATTAAACCAAAAAATACTAAAAAAAACAACAATATAGAGTTAAACTCGCAGAATTGTCATGTTGAGCAAACAGCTATAGAGACAGCAATATCAAACAGGGGAAAAAACCTGAAAAATCTCAAATCGCATTAGTTCTGGCTGTGAATTTGTTTCTTTCATGGCAGAAAGTTAAATATGATTTTCAATGATACACAAAAAGCTTTGCATTTTGTAGACCACTGTGCGAAACATAATGATCGTTTTATTAACGTTCTCGGACGCGTGTTTTCGTTCATTTTAATCGTTTACTACACGACCTAAACATGAATTTACCAGTAGCGGATCAATACTAGCGAAGTCCGCATACCGCAAACTGGTAGATTCCTTACCTGGTCGCTAGGTGGCGTCGTCTTTCACCGAAGTCGTTAGCGAACAAGCTAACTATATCATTAACACCATACGGCTATCGCTATATGACACCATAGCATTAGCTGCACGTGTGCTAACTGCTAAGATACACTATACGCGCTAGCAATCATTATGTAGGCCTAAATGAAACCACTGTCTCGAGTGGTATAAGTGAGTGCTGAACGAACGATAACTTCAGATATAGTGGTTTAGCACACTTATTCTACTGTCGCCGACGATCGGCAGTGTCGTTTATTTAATCATGTATGACTGGCATCGAGCGTATCAATAGAGTATTAACTTTTAATACACCACTGCAAGCACAACGGTAGAAAATAAACCAAACAGCAGTAGGGACGAAAAGCAGGCAGCACGGGACAAAACGGAGTAAAATATTTGACAGTTCATAGTTTTTTTTTCCGCTTGTAAATTTGGACCGCGTATTGTCGCAAAATGTTTACCCGTTTATGAGATAGTCCTGTCAGTTTATGACGCAACTTTCACGTCATTTTTGTGACGTGTAGGCTTCTATATACGACGTTTTGCGGCGCAGCTTTGAGAAGCAAAACACCTGTCTCCCGGTCATCAAAGCGTCTCGTTTAAACTACAACAAAGAACGCGCCAAAAACGTATGGCTGGGCAGTAATGAATGATGCTGTATTTTACGTAGCACGTTCTATTCTTTGTCGACACCATTATGCAATTGCGTATACCTGTTTTCACCTGTACGTATACGGTATCTTATGAGGCGCGGATTTTTATAATTTACAGTAGGTTAACCTCTCTTTTCCTTTATCCTTAATTTTTTTTCTTGTCCATTTCTTTTTTATATTTTTTCCACTGTATTGAACTCAATAAAGCCAGTTCCAATCCAGCTTTCCTCCAGTGACTTGCAAGTGACGAAAAGCGCACAATTTTAGCCACAAAACAAAATGTAGGTCTAATGGGGTGTTTACACGATCCAGCAAACGTCCAGCAAACTTTCAGCAAACGTCCAGCATTAGCACGTGTATTTTTAATACATTTGCTGGAAGTTTGCTGGACGTTTGCTGGATCGTGTAAACACCCCATAAGTTACCAAACAATCGTTCGCGTATGGCTGATAATGCGCGTGCACCTTTCGCATCACTCAACTGCACAATGAAGCATTTGTAGATTTAACCGTTCCGTTTGGACGTGTAAGACGGTGACTCGGACAAACGTTAAAGCAAACACCGAGATACAGAAACTGTTGTGACAAACATTTAGGAATTAAAAAAACCCGTCACCCATGACGCCGCGCTGCGCGCTAGTGAAGGCATTGTTCCCGCAAACTTTTGTGATTACGAAGTGCATGGGCACCAAATGTGTAGGCCTATACGATACAAGGCCGATCTATTGGATCCGGGCGCTCGCAGTCTGCTTTCAACGTGTGTGGCGCCGCCGAGGCATTGCTCGTATAGCGGTGCACGTCGGACGCACAGCCATAGCCAGAGTCCGCTCACTCTGATGTTTGCTGCCAGTCGATCGCCGTGCAGTCGTCGCCGTTGTCTCGCGTTGCTCTTTAGCAGCTGTCATCATCATCTATAGAATCGTGTGATAATCTGTTGTGTTGTGTGATACAAGTGGACGTCACGACAGACCGTAAGTTGACGCGTGTGGTCGCTGTATGTAAAGGCGCGTACAGAGCGACGTAATTGAACTGAGCCGAACTGGTATCGTTACAGGTTAATTTAACGATATACGTTTTGCAAACTCTCATTTTACTTACATACATACTTATTTACTTATTTTGACAAACTGACAAATTAATGAGCAAGCAGTAATGCATTACAGTAGACACCGTCTAATGGCGTCGGTGGCCTGCATACGTGACTACGTTCACGTACGTGTCAGCCAATGACCAGTGGGCTAGCCCTGCTTACCCATGTTTGTCAGTTCGTCGATAAATAAAGCGTGTCAGTTCGGTTCAGTTACGACGCTCTGTACGCGCCTTAAGCGCTCGTGTCGCCAGAAAGAGTTAACGCGTGCCGTCTCTGTATATATATATATATAGGCTACTCACTACATGTATGTGTGTCTTATCGGCGCCATATCTCATCAGCTATGGACAGCCTGTCTGATCGCTGTATCCTATAATTAATTGTCATTTGCCGTTTTGATCGGAAGGGGGCTATACGGGATATCCTGCGCTTTTCAGCAGGTACGAAATGTGACTGTTTTATGTTCACGCGGTTTTTTTCGTTTTATTTTTTTCTTTTAGAATTTATTAGTTTTTTTTCAAGTTATTTTTGACATAAGGCTTTCTTTTCTCCCGTTACTCAAACGGTTTTTGATGTTTTGATTTTCTATAGGCTATCCCAATAATATTTTGAATTATTTCCCCAGGTGACTTATTTCCGCTGTTTTCAGATTAAACCGGCAAATAAGCAGCTAGTTCTGGAGCGACAAAGCGACAGAATTGAGTTTTTACTTCAGTTCATAGATGTTAAAGACATTCATTCGCAGACAAAAACATGAAAAAACACGTTTTTAAACTTTAAAAAACTATTAAAACATGGATAAAAACATTAAACTGCAGATGTTTCCAATCGCTACTTTGTTCGCCATTATACACGCAAAGAATATCCAACTCATAATTAAAAACAAAAATCTACCATTTGTAAAGACAAAAAGCCCGGAATGTATTGAATGTCTGATCAAAAACAGCTGAACGCAATTTGCCCATAATAAATAAATCCTATTTGTAATTTTGTACGTTTATGTTTCGACAAAAGCAAAACACACCACATTAAAAAAACAAAAACATTAAAAGAACACAAAAACATTTTTAAAAAATAAAAAACATAAAAAATAATTTTAAAAAACATAAACACATGTTTTTTTTACATTTTTATAAAAAACATTACAAAATGTTATTTACAACTATGGTTCAGTTCAGTTGCACTGTACGAACTGTACAAAGCGAAAGAACTGAATTAAACTGGTTGAACTGCAATATCTCACCTTAAACTCGTGGCGCATAATTATGCGAATAATAATCGTTTGCATTACACTGCACTGTTATAACGAATAGTAGTAAAATACATCGGTTTCGCTTACTGTAAATTGGTGAAAATTTTTAGTAAAACCTCCTAGATGGGGATCGTGATTTCGATCGTCACCAACTAGGCTAATCGATCGTGCTTTTGGGTTACGCTATTTCCCACCCGTTCACCAATTAAATTCTTACAATATTTAATTATAAACTTTCTGAATAATCTTGCATTTAGTCAGACAAACTAAAATAATTTAGTAATAAAAGCAAGACCATGCGAAAAAATAATGATGATCAGTAAAAAGTAAAAATCTTTTTAATGGGGTATTTACACGATCAGCAAACGTCCAGCAAACTTTCAGAAAATGTATTTAAAATACACGTGCTAACGCTGGACGTTTGCTGCCAGATGTTATAATGGACGAGCCAGCTGGATGTTTGCTGGATGTTTGCTGGACGTTTGCTGGATCCAGCAAATTTTCAAATCCAGCAAGCTTTCAGCAAATCTATTCATAATACACGTGCTAATGCTGGACGTTTGCTGGAAGTTTGCTGGACGTTTGCTGAACGTTTGTTGGACCGTGTAAACACCCTATTAAGTTAAGCTGACGTGTTCTTAATATTACGTTTAGTTTCCTTTTATATCTGCTGCCATTCAAGGTAAAATACATTACAGATTATCAGTATTTACTATGAGGACGCTGAGCTGTAGGGTTCTCCGAATATCATGTGAACTTTCTTTCGCGGTGTAGGGCCTAATTGCATAAATATCCTAGCAGACGCCTCAGGCTGGTGTCGGCACAAAACGCTGTTACCTCGCCCATCTATTCTGTGTTGCCAAAGCCACACAACATTGGCCTATACGTGATTTTTCGTTATTTACGCGCGCAGAAAAACTAATTGCTGGTTTTCACGAGTGGGGGGTTATGATAGCCGCTAGCCGGCATGCACCATGTATATAATTTAACGCCATCAGTCATGACTCAAGTAGGTAGGTCTACTACTCAAGTCGAGCACACGCATTGTGCGTTCTGTGGCCCGCGGGATCATATACCAGAGAACCAATTTTATACCTAGACTGCCCTCGCCGCCAGTTAGAACGAGGGAGACGGCATTGTCCATATCTTTAGCGAATGTCGGTCGATTTTAAGTTTTTTACCAGCACAAGTTCGAAAAAATTTGCCGCAATAAGGGGCGGTTACTACATGTAAAGTAAGATTGAAACACAGTTAAAACTTGCATGCAATTTTTTCTTAGATGAGTTTTATAGATTTAGTTTTAATTTTACATAAGATGGACACCGCTTAAAACGATTATCATAATTTCCATTACGTCGTAGTCACGTTTTTACGTACACTGAATCTACGCTGCTTAGCGACGCGTTCAAGATGTGGTGGAATTTTTGTTTTTCGTCAGAAAACGAGCTTAAAAGCACTTACAGAACGAACTACGTGAACTGAAATGATTACTGAACTGGACTGCATTGAAACAATGCAGTTCAGGTTTTTCAAACTAAGATTTCAGTCTATAGTTTAACTTTATCCATGCCGTTTTACACGCTTTAGACCCTTAACCCATACATTTAAGTAATGTTCGGTGAAATCGCCGGCGATCTGACATGTAACAGAAAGCAGCTGTTGTGATGACAGATTAACAGCGACAGATTTTATTGATTTTGACGCCATATATCGTCCAGTTCTGACACACGGCCCTCTGTCACCGTCAGCGACCAAATAAACGATATTTTGTGCAAGACAGCCAGGGCGCGTGTATACCTGTATTATAGTGTGCATGGCACGTCACACTGTGTGATTTCATATGGCAAGCGACGCTTCACATTGCAGCTTTAAGACGGGTTATTATTATGAACTGTAGTCAATCTTTAACCTTATTAACTTTTTGTTTGCAAGAAAAACTACAACTGATTGCCATCATGAACTACGTAGGCCTAACTCGAGACTGAGGTCTAGGTTTAATGAGCATTCTCGTATTCTCGTACGCTGGTCCAACTGCATGCCTGAAACCGTCTTCCAGCAGGCCTAACAATCCGCTGAGCATAGAAGCAAGCATTTTTAGTGAGCTTTTTTGGAGACTTTTAATATACAGAGTTTTTCTGTAGCATTTGCTGAATTTTGTTACGCTTGCTGTTCTTTTTGTGCACATGATAAACGCACGTCAAAAACCGAGATTATTGGATAGTGGACATTGGACATTTTGCATGGAACGCCATACCTCATTGTGTAGGCGCACTGAAAAACGACATCTACACCTAACCTTAACCCTAACCTGAAATGTCCAATAATCTCGGTTCTTGATTTTTGTACATGATAAAACCGTGACGATTAATGGTGATGCTGATGCAGCTAAGTATAGGCTTATGCTAAGTTAAGCAAAACTATAAACATTCTGGACTCCAGTCAGCAGAAAACCGATTTAATTTGTTATTTCGTTTCACCGCTACTTCGGTTGTTTATAAACCGTGCATGCGTCTTAAATAGCAAAGGACCGTGCATAGAATTACTCAACATTAGTCATAGTAAACAGTTCTCAAGAGCCCAGGGTAACTTTCATTGACTATCGACCTCACGACCTTAATCGGTTCGTCCGCAATGAAAAGAGCCAATCAATCTTTTCATTAGCCTGAATGTGTGCCATCAATCGAATTCTAACGATTACCGCAGTTTATTTAAACGTCTCCGTATAGGCCTATAGTTTAGCTATTTCTAGTTCAACCATATAGCAGTGTTGTTTGTTACTTTTAGTGATTTAGTGTTTAATTTTTAATAACATGTGGTATTTTAATCTGCTAGCAGAGAGAACGGGTCTTTTTTGTTCGCTATCGCATGTCGCTGATTAAATTTGGTTTGATTGATTAATTCACTATAGTTGCAAATAGAAGGAGGGGGCTAAATTAATACTAGCGGATGCAGTTAACAATGCAAAATCGACGAATAATTTGTATTTTATTCATTATGCAATTTTAGATGAACGTATGCAGTGTGGCTCGGTAGTCTCGTACTGAATACTTAGCTTGTGTGCTTTGAGATTGCGGGCGCAATTAAAAGAACTGCAATGTGAAATATTTTCAGAGCTAGGCCCTAAAACAACACTAGACGTACAGTGTATATGATATGACCGTAAGTTGCGTTAAGTTGACTAATCATGGCATAGACCTATATTATAGGCCTAGTGGCCGTCAAAGTCACGCATTCACGCGATCGTAAAACGGCAGCCGGGCAGTGGCTATTCATACATGTACGTCATCAGTTCATTTAGGCCTACAGCCTTTGTTAGCCATACTCTGCATGGACGTATGGCCGTATGGACAGATGCGGGCAAGTAAGCCAGCCGGGGCCGGGAGCACTGAGCGATATAATTACCGAGTGTCCGGGATTCAAATTATAGCACGATCAGTACTGCATCTACAACGGGATTCAGCATCTGGCAGGAGGAAATAGGCGTCATTTGTTCGGCAAATATTCATGACTGCAGCGTCCTTTTAAACCACCCAGAAGCTTGCGACTTTATCGTGTGACTCATTCCGGAGTAAATTTAAGCTACAAAGGTTGAAAGGTAATAACTCTAAATAATAATTCATCAGAAAAAATACGGAACGTCATTTGCCATATAGAATCACACGATGCTGCCGCCCGACACAGATGAACAGCATGCCAAGCAGTCGAGTAAGCCCTATATAGTCGATTTAACTACCCGGAAGAATGGAAGACTGAGTTGGCTTCGGTGGTTGGTTATATACCGAGATGTAGAATGCGCCTTAGCGTCGCCAGCCATAAGGCACTAGGGTACGTTGCCCTCGACTTCTAATTGTGTAATATTTTAGGTCACTTCGGAGCCCCATTAAGCTCAAACATTCGACGATTTCTGATTGTTTAGTCAGCTCAAAGACAACATAACAATTTCTGCATATTATGTGACATTACCTTCGCACGTATGTCAGTCACTGCTTATTGCACGAGGCTACGAATTTCACAATATTTTGCTATGTCAATGTCACCCACCTTTAAACTATTTTGTCGTGGTATAGAGCCCTCCCTCGCCACCAAATCTTCGCGAGGCGACTGCGCGTGCGTTATGGGGTGCTCACACGATCCAGCAGACGCCCGTCAAACTTCCAGTAAATGTATTCATAATACACACGCTAATGCTGGACGTTTGCTGGATCGTGTAAACACCCTATTAAAAGTTTAAAACTACAGTGCCTGGACATGGGCGGTCACGCGCGCTGCTGTAACATAAAACACTCGTGGATGCATTCGTGGATGGAACTGAACTAAACAATTCGATATAGAGCCGGTTAATGATGGTTTTGTCCAGAACGTATAGGCCGAATGGTGCACACCGGCAAAATGAAGTTTTCCTGTCGCGCACCGAGTTTCAGTTCGTCCCTATCTCGCATGTATAAATATACCTGCGGTATATACGGTGCTCGATGTACTAGGCGAGTGTCGTCAGATTACAACTGAGTGCGTCACCGCGATTTGTTCAACAAGACTGAGCTTTGCAGCCAGGACCGGCTTCTGTCCTTATACCTGGTGGGGGCAGCTTGCGCCCAGTGAAAATAGAGGAAGGGTTTTTTTTTAAATTTAGAAAGTAAATTGCTCAATATTTGATAAGGCTGAAGTTACAAAACGGGGTAGCATGCTCTTTAATGGGGCACCCTACATTTTCGTACATTATAGACCTAATAGCGGTATGTTTCACGGGCAGTTATTTTACACAAAAACAATAGGGCTGCAGCTAAGTATAGGAAGACACGGACATATGAAACATACGTTTTTAGGAAGCGATGGAAAGTCAAGTGGTTTTCTAATAGGAGCCTCGCCATCATTTTCTCAGTAATGGAGGAGAGACAAAAAAATAGCCATTAAGGCGCGTACAGAGCGAAAAAAATAATCTAAGACTAAACTGAAATGAACTGAACTAAACAGCAGAACTGTATTAATATTTCGTTTCAGGTCATCTTATTTTTGTCGCTTCGAACACTCCTTTAAGGCGCGTACAGAGCGACGTAACTGGACTGAACTAAACTAACACGGTTTAGTTTTTGACTAACTGAGGCAGGGTCATTGGTTGACGCATACGAGACCTTCACCACCCGTAGCAGTGTCGCTTGGATTGGTCCGGCATTTATGTCATTTATCAATTTTTATCGGAATTCTGGGCTGCGGCCTGTGTCCCCCCAGTAGGGTCAAGGGGCAGACCTTGGTGGGAACGAAGGAGGCTAAACTCACCTGAAGCTGAAAACTATTTTGCTCCATGAAGACACATTATCACAAAATGGCACCAGTATTCGGCATGGGTCAATATAGTTGGGAAAAATGTAGACTATGTTATATGCTCGAACATAATTGGTCCGGCAGCTGCCAGACTTGCCGAACCGGCTGCTATCATGCTGTCCTGGTCAGGTACAATTATGCCTATAGCTGGGAAAACGCTTCTAACAGCAGAATTTTAAAATAACTACTTTTGAGTAAGAAAGAAATGTTAACACTGCAAGAAAGTAGTTTGCAAAAGATTTTCAGGGAATAGGTCAACGAGAATACGATGATACGCGACTGCGCGTTGCTGTACGTTTCGCTTCGGTAAGACGCAGAAACAGTGACGTGGTTTTCGCTAGATGGCGCCACTTCCAGTAACCAAATTTTATTAAATAAAAGATACAGTTTAAACTGCATGTATAATGCCCCTTTTGTTGTTTTCATTATGCCTACATGTACATTTTAACTAGATACTGGAAAACATTCTTACATTTTGTAATTTTGAATTTTATCGTAGACGTATTATAAATATTCGACGACACCAGTGCTTAGCTAGCTATTTACTATTTATCTGGCGTAAGCTTGTCAGAATGAAATCAAGCGTGTTCTCCTGAACACTTTCATGTCCTTCTTGTGTCTTGTTTCAGTGGTTTTAGCGGTAGATCGGCGGTTTTGCTGTTAGCACTGGAAAATTGCTAGAGGTAGATCGGGTAGATACATTATTGGGAAGATGGTAGAATTTATATGCCTGGAAGACGTAGAAGGTCTACAAACCATGTCACGACACTGTCACGTCTTTAAATCAGGCTTATTCAGTATTATATCAGAGTCCATTTCGAGCCAAAGCTGTTTTTTTTTGTAACACGGACTTAGAACTATAGTGCTTTTGAATAAATTTTATTTAAAGCTTGGTAATTGATAACATTTCAGTTCTAACCACAATCTTAGCAATGCAGTGAAGAAGAAATGTGACTGCATTCTTACATTAACAACGAGATCAAGGGCGGCGCCACCATAGGAGCTGGGAGGGACATGTCCCCACCACTTTTGCAGGATGTACCACGCAGGGGTACAACCCAATTTACGTTGTACACCTGCGGGGTACTACAGCCGGCCGCTAAAGTTACGCAATTCACATTCGGCTTCAGCACTTGGACATTCTGCTTCCTATTCCTGTACAGTTTGCTACTTGTCATACAGTCTAGGAAGATCTTGAATTTTGCACTGCTGGAGAACCCGATGAGCACCCGTCTTGCTGACGTGCCAGGTCGACGCACCCTTCGGTCTACCGCTACAAGGACTGGAAATGCCTATTACACACAGCTATTCAACAAATGGCAGTTTTACCCTCTGCCTTGTACAGTATGGACATGGACATTGGACAATGTACGCACGTATTTCTGTGACATTCTGATGGCCACTTTGAAGCTGAACTTAACGTACGTGGGGTCGTATTAGTAATATGAAACAGACAAACAGGGGCTGTTGACAACATGGGACGTTTTCGACATTCATGTGGGCCGTTCTCATTTTGGGCTGTGCTGATCATTTTCCAACCATAAGTTTCTGAACCATAAATTGGCACTCCGGTTACTTCAACCTTGGGAATGTTCACACCAATTTTAAAGTCTTTATTTCTCTGTCTTTTTGAGACAGATCCTGTACAGTGGTGATTTGTACCAGGAACCGGGTACCTGAACCCGATTCCAAAATTCATTACCC
>Ga0209671_1007920_pt1 | contig 11082 bp, 4 predicted proteins | sample WorMetHERISLAND2_2_FD_187401 | JGI IMG/M metagenome (GOLD analysis project Ga0209671, IMG submission 187401) | Marine gutless worms symbiont microbial communities from Max Planck institute for Marine Microbiology, Germany - Olavius geniculatus... | ecosystem: Host-associated > Annelida >...
AAACATGGTTGCAGTTTGAAACAGTTTTGTTAAACAGTTGATCGTCTGCAGCATCACATAGTTCTTCAAAAGTTGGCAAGTCTGGCATACAGTAACCATGACGTTTCGCACGTTCCAACAGTAAGTTGATACGTCGACGATCTGTTGCATTAGTAAAACCGTGCCATGCACTGGCTGCGTAAAGTAGTTAGTTTGGGTCTTCAAAACAAACTTTAGAGAGCTGTTGTAGAAAAACTTTTCACTAGTCAAAGTGTTCTGTTCTTTTTGTCGCTATTTAACTGCCACGAATACCTGCTATGTGAGTCTAACAATTTATCGAAATTATGTTTTTTTTAAAGTCAGTAAACTAAGCCGCGGTCAGTGATTATTACAGCAAACCATAAACGGTGCTGCAAGTAAGTAAGTAAGTAAGTAAATAAGTAAGAAAATTTATAAGGCGCATAGTGTCAGCAGTAGACTAGCCGAATTTGAGTAGCGAGGGCTGAGGTGAGGCATTAAGCAGACCAAAAAGCTGGGTTCTAGAAAAAAAATGAGTTGTCTGCAAAAAGCATAAGAAAGCACATTTGCAAATGTCTAGAATAAATGTATTCAGAATGGTGGGAGGGAAAGTTTTATGAACGTGGAAAACAACAGGTTCAGATACCTACCGGCAGAAAAAGAGAAAGTACGGACAAGTAAATAGTGCGGCGATGACGACGAGAACGTTTTCATAGTTAAAGGCACAAGCGGCACGACCGGGAATCATCAGCGTGACAATGCAGTTAGAGATGAGCAACATTGTCTTGCCTGGGCTTGAATGCTGCATCAAACAATCAGTCAATCAATCAATTAAAGGTTTATTGTATGAGCCAGAAGACACATCGTATACATAGAAGGAACTGAACTAAACTTAACACAGCGAGTTAGTAAGAAAGCAGCGCTGGACGTTTTACATGCGTCGTCACGGAGGTTGTCTAATCTAATCTAATCTAATTATCTGAAGACAATATTGCGTCAGCAATTGTCACATAGTTATTGTGAATCAGAAGGGCTGTGTTGTTTTGGAGGCACACGTTCTTAAATAAATGTAAGCACTAAACCGTACAAAAGTCAATCATCGGGTATTAGTAAGTAAGTAAGTAAGGCAGTAATTTATATAGCGCGTTAACTGCAATAACGTCCAACGCGCTCCATATCTACACTGTGTTTCAAAAAAACATCCCCGACATTTTTGACTGTAACTTGAAAACCAATTATCAACTTTTGATAATTTTCGGTAGAAATATTCCTGGCACAACATGCCATCAAATGACAGTTTAGTTTCCCACCTCACCCAATGAATGCTTTTGCACTTGCAGGTCAAGCGAAATATGTGTTGAAATGAACAGAAAACCTGAAAAAAATCCCCGACATTATTGATCGTAACTTGAAGAAAGATCAGCAAATTTTAATAATTTTTGGCAGAAATATTTCTGACACAACTGGCTATTAAATAAGTGGTGTTTTAGTTTCCATCTCACCCAACGTCTGTTTTTGCACTACCTGCGGAAATCAGAAATGGGAAAAACATAATACGTGTTAAAATGAATTGAAAAAAGTCGATAAATTCCATCTTTCCTAATCTGTGGGCCCCAACAGCCGGTCTATTACAAGGTTTGACTGCCACGCAGCAGTGTGTCTGCCAGATAAAGTTTAGAAATGTTTGTGAAGTCAAGAAGCAACTGGTAGGCCCCTACAGCTAGGATTGGTTTGGAGCAGAACTTTATCGACACTGCTGTCAATGAATGGAGAAAGCGTCTCCTTGCCTGGGTTCACATAGTGGGCCAACACTTCAAGCAGTTTTACTGCAGGCAGTTGAAAAATAGACAACTGGATAAATTGTCAGCCACAGTGTCAGAAATGTAAACAAAATGTGTTTTTACGCGTTATGTTAATTAAGCAATCATATCGCATTGGATATAAAAAGTGATATTTCGCTGGTTGTGATTTCCCCAGGTAGTGCAAAATAAATGTTGGGTAAGGTGGAAAACTGAATGGTCATTTAATGGCAAATTGTGTCAGGAATATTCGCACCAAAATTATCAAAATTTAATAATTGGTTTTCAAGTTACAGTCAAAAATGACCGGATGTTTTTTGAGACACAGTGTAGACAAAAATAAACTGCTACAATCTAACATGCACAGCATAAATACAAACTGCATTTTGTTGCAAAGTATTTATATAGAGAGCATAGCGGATGTATTACCAATGTTTGGAAAAATATGCGGAAGCCTTGATGTTTGATTTCTCTTAGCGCCAGAGTGATGTAGATGAGCGAACCGATTACAGTAAAACATTCAAATACCCAACGAACCTACGATATAAAACGTTTTCACTTATTGATGCATCATAGCACTTTGACCAATACCGAAAGTGGGCCTAATTGTGTTTTATGATGATTATTTTGCCTTCAAGTTTCATCTCTAAGACTTTGCAAAAAGTGTTCTACTTTTATGCATGGATGTTAAACACATTATTTATTTTTTTTAAATAAAAGTTTAAAAAAACATGTTTTTATGTGTTTTTTTTATTTTTTAATGTTTTTATTATTTGTTATATGTTTAGTTTTTTAAAATGTTTTAAAATGTTTTTGTTCTATTTTTAATGTCGCGTTTTTGTTCTTATTAAAACTAAACATACACAATTACAAATATGATGCATTTCTCACGGGCAAATTGCGTTTAGTCCTGTTTTTGATCTGTACCATAATCACGGTTACATAATAACATTCAGTACATTCCGGTATTCAGTCTTTACAAATGGTACGTGTTTGTTTTTAACATGTTATTGCGCGAAATGTGGTTCAATGTTTTTATGTATGTTTTACATGTTTTTTTCTAAAAATGAAAAAAAACATGGTTTTATGTTTTTTTATTTGCAAATTAATGTTTGTAACATTCATGCTTTTATGTAAGGTTGCAACAATTTTTTAGGAGACCGTACTTAAGTAACGGTCGAGCTGTTGTCATGGTTGTCGTCCGTCTGTCTGTGTGTCCGTCCGTCCGCCCGTCCGTAACAAATGTACTATGGCTAACGGGTAGGGCGTAAGGAAAAAAAACTTTTTACACGAATAATTAGCCATGGGGATTAAACTCGGCAAGCAAAATTTCCGGCATCTATTTCAAAGAAAACATTTTTAAATTGGGGTTAAAAGAAGGAGGGGGTAGAAAAAATGTGCGCTTTTCAATGGAAGACTGGCCATATCTCAGAAACGGTGAGTGATATGGCCTAAGTTGTTATTAACAGAAAGTGACATAGGCCTATGCCCGGTCAGATTAAATGAAAATCACTGACCTTGGATGACCTTAAAGGTCACTGATAACCAGCACGGTCGGCTATCCTAGTGACAGCTGAGCTTCTTGTTGTTTATTAGGCTACACTACAAGCTGCAAAATATGCCGATCTGCGGTCAAGTTCTAATCAAGCACGACAAATCAAATCAAGCTATCGATTGTACTTGGGTCCAGCGCGTAGCCGCAACATCACAGAGCTACATGTTACCGCATACCGCTCTAAATTTATAAATCGCTAATGTTGTTCGCGACGTGTGACATGCGCTTCGCTGTTTTTTTTTTGTTTAATTGATTGATTAATTGACATACTTATACAAATGCACACAGAACTCTGTAAAAGGTAAAAGTAAAGGTTGTCAATTTGTATAGCGCATCGTCGTGTATACACACCTCTAATGCGCTTTTCGTCACTAACCAGAGCCGTCGATCACACAGCCGCCATGTACAAAGGTCCCCACTTTCCGTAACCATATAATGGGTCACTACTCATTTAACCGACCTCGGAGGGATGGCAGGCTGAGTTGGCCTTGTTGGTTGACTGATAGCGGACGCCGTATCCACAAAGTGGTCAAGCAGCCATCCATCAGTCTAGCGCAGGATAGGGAAAGTTCGCCGACCAGGACCGACGTTCTAACCACTATGCTACGCCACCAACTTATGTCATCTGTGTCCGATAATAATATTTTAACGCTTTCATTTTTTCACTAACTTGATCTTTGGTGGTGTCGGTGTTTTGCAGGTAGCAGCGGTTAACTTGATGGGTCGACAAGTTGTGAGTTGTTGTCGCATTGACAGCCGGAGATGACGACGCGTCGCTGACATCTCGCAGACCGAACGCAATCGAGAACAAAACGAAGTAAAAGATGAAGCAAACAAATCGCCGATAAAATCTGTGACGTCACGCAACAAAATACTCCCTATTAGCAGCTCAGCTGTAAAGCAGATCGTTTCGTTTGAAATTAATTTCTATCTAAAAACTTAGACTTCTGTATTTTTTATACACAAACTTTGTAATACACGGGACTGTCGAATCTTTAAGCCCCTAGTTTGTTGCACGGCTTCACGAACAACTTGAAAAGAGTTGGGGAAGGAAAACCTTCAAACGGAATATCTTTAATACAGGGCGCCGCTGATCTCTGTTTCCTTGCCAGATACCAGTTTTCACTGCGAGTTTACGGATACGATGCAAGTGCATCACACCGTGTATCTGTTTGAGTCCCAGCTTTCGCCCACAGAGTGATGGCTAGACTGAGTTGACCAGGGTGACTGGTTGCATACCGAGATGGTCATCCATCCAAGTACTAACCCAGCCCGCCGTTGATTAACTTCGTTGATGCGACCAAGCACTTTTTACCGACCAAGCCAAAGCGATTATACTTGCTGTTACACACGAACAGAATGCGGTCTGCCAACGATTTCACCATGCAGCTGATCATTGATCAACAGGCAGTAGATTGTGGCTGAATATCTTACTACACTGTGAGGCATAAAAACACACCAAAATTGTCGATCATAACTTGAAGGTAAATTATCAGATTTTTATAATATTTGCTATAACTATTCTTGATAAACTGGCTATCAAACAATTATTCAAGTTTTCATTTTGCCCAATATATGCTTCTGAACTACCTAGGGAAATTAAAACACACGAAATTGGCGTTAAAATAAACAAAAAACGCCAAAAAATCATTCATGACATTACGGATACTAACTTAGAGAAAAATAATGAGATTTTAGTTGTTTTTGGTAAGAGCATTCCTGAATAACTGGTCGGCAAATGGCTGTTTAAATTTCTAGCTTTCCTAACGTCTGTTTTTCATTACATGTAGAAACAGAACAAATGAAACATAAGTTAAAATTAAGAAAAAAATCAGTAAATTTCGTCACTTCAGATATGTAGCTTCCAGTCTCCGAACAGCCCTGATGACGGTCCATTTGACAATGTTTGCAGTGTTATGCAGTGAGTTTAGAAATTTTGATGAACTTAATAAAAAGCGACTGGTTGAAGTCTGGAGCACAACACTGCCGACATTGCTCTCAATGAACGGAGAATGCATCTGCATGCCTGTTTTGTGGGCAATATTTTAAATAGGCCTATTTACTATCAGCGGTTGCACAACTGGACAATAATAAACTGTCAGGCTAAAATTTAGACCAAATGTGCTAAACGTGTGTTATTTGAATCAAATAATGATGCTGCATTGAATAAAAATGTAATATTTTGCTTGTTTTGTTTTTCTAGGTAGTACAGAAACACACGTTTGGTGAGGCGAAAACATAAATGGTCGTTTGATCGCTAGTTGTGTCTGGAATATTTGTACCAAAAATTATTAACATCGGATAATCCATTTTCAAGTTACGATCGATATATTTTGGTGTGTTGTTACGCCTCACAGTGTACATGACACGTAAACCGTAATTACGAACAGCAAACAGCTTACCGGCGTCGTGCAAACGTTTGCCATTTCTCCGTCAGCAATTTTGCGACGACTCCCTCGAACATGTCCAGATGCTCCGGCTTATCCTTTGACAGATAAAAGCACAATAAACAATCAAACAATTAGTCAGATTTATTTTGCGCAATGAGATCAATACGAAGAATGAAAACGACGACGAAAAACTGTCAACGGTTTGTAGCGTGCATGTAAATCGCCACAGACGTTCAACAGTTTTTCTGAACTTATAATATGCACAAAAACCTATGTATTGAAGTTAAATCTTCTAAAACTGATGTCTGGCAGTGTTTTTTGTGTTAATAAAAAGTGTAGCCCTAAAAACAACAAAATAATACTATTAGACCCATTCAGACATTAGCTAAGGTCGTAACACGATACTTTGCTTTGTCTTTGTTAAAAGTATAACTTTAACAAAAAATACGCAAATTTACCCCGTAGACGACTTTGTACATAACGGATTTAGTGTTGATCTTTCCGTTGTCAGAGATGGTGTCAATATGTTCAAGTGGATAACCGGCGCAGGATACGTTCGCGTACTCCCAATACACTTCGCGGTCTATCTCCATTATATGACCGAATATCTGCAATATTCAGCCGACCGTAATAAACAGGACCGATTGGACTAGCCGTCATTTTGTATGGTAGCCTAATGCCAGAAGGCTACCTCTTAAAAATTTAGATCACAAAAGAGACGACTTGAGTGAAAATAGACAATTTCTTTCTGTTCGTGAGTGCGCTTCCGAAAATAACAACGCGATTTAAATACATTCAAATACTGCTGCTATGTGGTGAACAATCGAAGATGTCGCTCCCGTTTCTACCTTAGTCAAGTATTTCCCAACTTTTGTCAAAATCTACATAATTTTATTGCCCCTGTTTTTGGCTAACCGTTAGAACTACGATATGTCGTCACTTGATTTGTCGTCTGTCTGTCCGTAACGCATGTACGATTGTAGCTAAACGGTAGGTCGTAAAAGGTCGGCGATAGTAGGCCTAAATAGGGCAATGGTAGCTTCCTATAGGCTGTCAAAAGTAACCATGTCTCTATCTGCAGCGGTTTATCCGCAATTTTAAATGCAATGTTGCTGCCTGCAGCCGTAACAAAGCGATTTAAATGCATTCAAATACTGTTGCTATGCGGTGAACAATCGAAGATGTGGGTCCCGTTTTAATATGCGGCCATCCGCCTAGTCATGCACATACGACACTTACTTATTTTCAATTTTAATTTAAAGCCCATTTTTACATTGCAGCCGCGAGCCATAAGTAAAGATTTACGCAAGATATGTCGTTTTTATCACTATTTTTTTATTTTCTTACGGGCGGTTGTCGTGACTGTGATTACTGTCCGCAGTAGTGACGGCAGTATTATTTTCAGCATGCATCGTCGCTAAGTTGTTTTTGTTTCTCTGTTACCACTGTGATAACTGAAATTAGTTTAATGAAATTTTGAAGAAACATGTATCTCAACAACTTCTAAAAAACTTATTAAAATTGAACGTCATTCTCAAAGGTCAAGGTCGCATGGGTTTCTTTGTGTGCATGATACTGTGCATGCGGATACCCGCGGACAGTACTTAGCTTCAAACAAGGTTCCACAGTCTAGTTTTGTACTAAATTTATGTTCATTTATTGAGCAAACAAAGATGAAATAACGATGATATGTGGTGAGAGCGAGTGGCGCTGGCTGACCTTGCTGCGAGCGAGTGTAGCAGCCAGCGTGAACGGCGTTAGACCGCGCCTGTTGACTGCGTTCAACTCTGCTCCCAGACTTGTCAGCAAGTCGAACATCGCCTGCGCGTTTTTGTCAGAGACAACATGTGACATCGGAGGCGGATTTAGACATGTTCATATAGGCCTATATGTTCAGCCACTTGAAACATGTCTTGCATTTTCATGTCCGATAACTTAATGTCCGTCAATTTCAAGTCAGACTACTTCATGTTCTGCCAATTTGTTTAAATTTGTTTTCCATGTTCATGCCCGTCAATTTCATGCCTGAACATCTTGATGGTCCGCCATTTTCATGTCCGTCATTTTCAGCGCCCCCATTCAGCATCCAAATGCACAAAAAATCTCCGTGGACACTAAGTCGCGCAGCCTACTAAACTACAAACGGAAAGCTATGATAAATAAAGAGATCTTTCGTCTGAATTAAATGACAGTGGCAATGACATCAGTAGACAGTGTTTCAAATCAAGCCGTAACGTGCTTACTCGTAAGAGGCGTCTCATAGAACTTTGTTCAAGGAACGCTCTACAAATCTACGGATTAATTAATTAGCTTAACGTTATCGCAAATATAGCATTAGCATGAGGTTGATTTAACAACATAACAAATAAAAGTTTAAGCAGTTGTTTCATGTGTCGATCGCTCACCTCTGGTCCGCAGTAATTCTACAATATAACAACATCAAAACTTTAGTATAATATGCATTGTACTTTCATTTACTACAAAAAGTGTAAATATAAATAAACGTAAACTCCCGGAAAAATTTTCCAAAAAGCAAATATACCAACTCTTTTTATCTAAAATTTTCATATTTTTCCATCATGTCTATCTAATTTCTCTTTTTATCAGCATCTTGACAGGACCTTTGATTGGATACCAATATGGATAATTAATATAGCAAGCGTAGTAAGCAAAAATAGCCTATTTTTCGCCTTTTTATGTCTTTTCCTTTGGATATAATTTTAATTGCTTGCGACGGGCATGCCCGTGGCCCTTTGCAACAACAGTGGGCATTGTTTTCCCCGGTTCATGCCTGTCGGTACCCAAGCATTAATAAAGTACTTGCCATAATAATATGCTATTCTCTTAATCTGTCTGTCTGCTTTACTCTCCGTCATAAACACCGGGTAGGCCATACATATACTTATTGGCTATGCATATGATAGCACAAAAAATTATTCAATTAATAATACCAAAATATACAAACACAGTGTTTATCAAATTAAAGCAGAAATGTCAAAATTTTCTGCCATTAATATAGTTCAAAAATTCCTATGTATATTTTTTATCTAAAACGCAAAGCATACAAACGTTGAAATATGAAGAACTCATGGGTTTATACGCGGCGTATCCCAGAAATAATAGGCCTACAAGAGAGAAGCGACTTAGTTGCTATAGAACAAGATCCAACTAAACGCAAAACGCAAACCTTGTCCGTCGAATTTCGTTCTCGCATCTGTAACATAGTTACAGGCAACTTCGTTCACAAATTACAAAAAATAAGGATTTAGCAGTAACATGTTATTACATTTTTTCCGCAAAATTCCAGTGTAAAATTGTACGTCAACAACCGGCTATGCATTTAATTTTTTTCCCAGTGACACGGCACATTAATACAGCACTTTACAAAAAAAAAGATTCAGAAAAATTGACTAATTTGGCGTGCAAAATTAACGGTATTCAGCTATAATAAATAAAACAAATTTCAAAAAATGTCAATCTAATAATTTTAGCAATGTTCTACACGGAAGAATGCGGACGCGTTCATCTACAACAACGCAGCTGTTGTCGTGAAAACACAGAGTCAGTTCGGGAAGCGCGCCTTCGTCTGCAATCCAAGTAGCCTCTCTGAAACCAGATTCCTCTCGAGTCTCGACGCCAGAAACCTTCATTCTGCTTTGACCTTCCGTAAAGCTCTCATAACTTGTTTCCTCAAATAGACAGTTGTTGGCATGCACTATTGGTCTCACTACTGCAGATAGGGCGCTATAGCATTTACGATTTCGACTATGATTGATGATTATGATCAGACCTCGTTGTCGTGTATGACGACTATGTGAAGAGCAGTGTTGTCGTTACTGTCTTTCATGTTGACGTCTGCACCCTTCGCGTGAAGCAGTCTTACGCACTCCTCCTGGCCGAGACACGCAGCGAAGCTCAGCGGATATTCACCCCAGTACGCGTTTCTACGCATCATCAACATCATCATTATCGTCATCATCGTCATTTACTTGTAGCTAAATAATCGTGTAAAATAAATAGCTACAAGAAGCACATGCATAGGTGAATCGGGCACACACGTTGCACTGACCCGTAAACCTAAAAACATAGTTTTAGACCTGTGCGAATTTGCTTTTACAGCGCAAGCGATTCCGCTTATTTATGTACACATTTCTCTAAGGGCGTGGTCTGTCTGTCGTTTGTCTGCCGTCTGTCTGTCTATCACATTTGAGCCTTTTGCTTAAACCGTAGGTCCAATGACAAACTCCCAGTCAAAACTCGGAATTACAATTTGCATCAAAGTATTAGTCCTATGCTGCCGCTTGGCGTATACAAACGAAAAGTTGAGTGGACTTGCCACAGCGATGCCGTCTTTTGCCAAATTATTTTAATCCCCGTTGTGTGTATATATGTTGAAAAAACAAAATGACTATACACTGCATTATAAAGAAAACGGGTTCGTCGTGGAAATATTCAAGTCACGTTTATAACGCTAATTATAGCTATAATGTATAATGACAGCGACTACAGTCCGATATGAGAAGTTGCGAACCCCTCGTAGTTGGTGTAGGCGGGGACGTCAAACCACTCGTGTAGGTCGGTATCCCGGCGTGCAGAGCGCTGGTCGTGCGGAGCGAAGAAGCTACCACAGCAGCGCTGATGCACGTCAGCACCGCGATCTAACAGAAACTTCACCATTGCGGGATCCTCATTCACGATTGCCATGTGCAGCACGTTCTCTCCTGCATGTCGCCACGTACAGCATCATTCTGTAGACTACTTTTACGCCAGGCGCGTGAAACTTCTAGTAATGGGGTGTTTACACTATCCAGCAAACGTCCAGCAAACTTCCAGCAAACATAGGCCTATTCAAAATACACGTGCTAATGTGGACGTTTGCTGGATTGTGTAAACACCATATAACAGCCATGGCTGCATGCGTTAGCCTGTCTGTCGCATTTATTGTTTTGCCGCACGCTATCAAGTGGTTATATACTTGGACGGGTGACTGTCTGCAAACGGATGAACCATCTCAGTATAATAACCAACACCGAGGTCAACTATAGCCTTTCATCTCTCCCGGGTAGACAAATCTCCGCTTTACGCCCAACCCGAGCCAAGATTGCTTGGCTGAGGTTAAGGCGACGCTATACACAATAAGTTTAAGTTGCTGTTATCTAGTGCTTGTTTTGCTGTTTTGACTTTTTCAGTTGTATTACATTTTTTTAAAATAACAAGTCTGTGACTTTGTCGTTAACTCTTCTAGGCCTACTTTCAGTGAGCAGAATGTTGCATCTACGCATTTATGTATAATATCATATTAAACGCATTTTAACAACATTAAGGTTGTTAAAATGCGTTT
>Ga0209671_1007921_pt1 | contig 11082 bp, 6 predicted proteins | sample WorMetHERISLAND2_2_FD_187401 | JGI IMG/M metagenome (GOLD analysis project Ga0209671, IMG submission 187401) | Marine gutless worms symbiont microbial communities from Max Planck institute for Marine Microbiology, Germany - Olavius geniculatus... | ecosystem: Host-associated > Annelida >...
AGTCTGCGTACCTGCCCCCTGCCAAACGTCGTCTAGTTGATATGCCTGCCGCATCACTTCCAGCCCTCAGTGCGGTAGTTACTGCCATAAGCTTACGCTGCTGATGATAACGATGAACAGTAACCCTATGAATAGTAATAATAATATCATAATAAATACAGTGCTCTTTACGGCCACTGACACAGTCGTCATATCATTTCTTAGTCATGACTTAATCTTAGGTGCAGCACAGAATTTTTGTAGCACTTGATGTTCTAATTTCGTTTCACGTCTAGTCACTCTCATCTCTTTCGTCCACTTATCACGTCAGTTTTGCACTATATTCAGTTCACTATATTCATCAGCATTGTCATCACGCATGGTGGTTTGTTGCAGTATATATATTGCGATGAACAACTGTCTCCACAAATCCATCAGTAATGTATGCAGTTATGTAGGCTACTTAAAGCATCCATCGGTCGCAATGTCGGCCATGCAGATCCAGTTTCAATATACCTTGAGTTGACTTGTCCATGAAGTAACATGTTGGCAGGGATATTGTCTCAACATTTTCATTGTGTCGCTGTTTTGCTAGCTGACTGTTGTAGTGCAGGTGTTCGAACCAGCGACTTTCAAGAATCTGACGCATAAAATTCATCTTACATTGTTAAATATAGGCGCTGATCATGCACTATTCAGAAAAGCCGGGAGATATACAACATTCCATATGGGGCAATTTATTTCTAATAACTGTCAATTATGTACACGCTACTGCTTGTTTGTTGGTTTTCGGTCGGAAGACAGATTTTAGTGTCTATTTTTTCACAGGAAATTTACAGACACACGATCAGATTAGCCGGCTCACTATGTAAGTCGCAGAATGAGTGTTTCATTTCCGTGTCATGCATACAGATCAGACCGCACTGTTGCACACCTTGCTTTAAGGACATAAATGTTCTCAGTTTTCCGAAACAATAGGCCCTACTTTGTGTAGGCATGTATGCAGTCAGCTGTGGTGGTCTGTCTTATAGCCTATGACCAGTTCGTGTATTGTACATGGTCATTATGCGGCTGTCCCATAAGTCTATGGTCGTGTTACGCATAAGCCTTACGGCAATGTCCCTCCGTCTGTCTCTCCGTCTGTCTCACATAAACTTCTAACTCGAAAACAAAAAGACATATAGATAAACCAAAATAGATGTAAATTTTATGCAATAGCAATGCATGCAGGAGTAAAAGGTGTGTCGATTTTCAATTTGAAAAGTCAACGGTTATCATTGCAGGACGTCAGAAACTCAAGAAATTGTTGCGGATGTTTGCTCACGGGCGGCGGATCATGTATATGCCGGGCAGCTCAGGCGTAGACTACGAGCTATGTCTAACAACGCCTAAGATGTTCGATAGCTGGACGGCCGCACGAATCTAACCGATGTCAAAATCCATTTGTAACTTTTGATTCAAAAATTATGAAAGACTGGAATACTGTGTTTTCAATGATGAACTATTTATTCATTTGTTGCGTGCGATTGCCTGTTCGTCAAGCAGTGAGTGTGTTGATGTGCATAAGCTATATTTGTGCTTACTGTGCAGCTGTTTGTGCGTCGTCGACGTATATGTTGCACGCTGTTTTTGTGCGCGTGCATTCTTCTTGCAACATTCATTCCACAGCACAGTTTATTTATTTTAAATATAATGTTTAAATGTGAATAATAAATATTGCTTGTTGATTGAAGCAGAGTTTGTAGCTGCAGTTCCTGTAGGCCATATCTTGCCACTGTGATATCTATTATTGTTGGCGATATTTTTATATTTTTTGAATTCTCTAAGTAGTAAAGATATCGATGTTTAAAACAGAATGAGGTCTTCGTTAACGTCAGAAGAACTTGGTCAACTGCGCACAGCTGAAGCGCTGTCGATAATTTAGCATGCAGACTTCGGAACAAAAACGCAGCCTTACATATAGCTGGCGAGAAGCATCGCTTATCATAACAAATCATGTAAGTAAAATTTGTTGTGCATATAATACAAAAAAAATAAACTGGTACATTATTATTGCTAATACGAAGATCTGCACAAAGTATATACAAGGTTAAAACGTTGAAATCAATGCACGAGTAATTCAGAACGAAAGTTAGAACGTTACATTAACTGGCAGATTTCAAAGGAAAGTTTGCCTGCAGGAAAATAAGTTTTGGTACTTTTCGAAATCTCTGCAAAGTTTTCATTAGCATGGATGAACAACACAACAAGGCTCGCAGATAATAATAATTAGTGAGGTGTTGACGCAGAACTTCAGAGAGAGAAAGAGAGAGCACGCGGACAGCAGCGTGAGCTTTCAACACAGCACAGCGACGAGCCAGAAGGTCGCCTGTCCATCGGAGCTGCTGACACTTTATACCCCGGCTGCTTTGTTCACGACTGAACGAGCGCGATCAATTATCATCGCCAGATTCATTCGTCCATCCATCCATTCGCCCCGTCAAGTCTCTCTCTCTCTCTGCCCGTCCCCGAGGGCCGGCGTCGCGCTCTCTAATTTGCCGACTCACGATCCGAAACGAATACGCAAACTGCCGGACGCCGGACCGGCGTTTTGCTGGCTGGCTGGCCGCGTGCAGTCTGACGCTTCTGGGACCTGCGACTACAGACAGGACGGAGAGAAACTACGGACCGACGGACGGTCGATCGGCTGGGATTGGCGGCTGCGACAGTCGTGCGATTAACGACGACTAGACGGCGAGTTGGACATTTGTCGCGGCTTTGCGCAAACGATCGTCGTCGCTTGCGTCGTCGCGTGCTGTTTGATGTTGAGACACTCCACTCCAGTTTGACGTCACTTACGATCCCGCGTCAGTTTGCTGGAGTTGAGCTGGCACACGCCTGGATGGTGAGTGGGGATAAGCCATCGGGATAGACTGGTGTTAAACTGAACAGTTGGAACCAGTAGGCGACGCAAAGACGCAACGTCGATAATCTGTTTAAACAAGCGCCCCAGAAATAAAAAAAACTGATGTCGAGAAGTTGTTTTCTAACATAAAGCCCTGTTCTAAAAAAGTAAGTCACCCTTATTTGTGTGATAACTCTGGCAAATGTGTAGGTATTTTGATAATTTTTATTGTTAATATAAATTTCAAGGTACCGGTAACAAGAAAAAATTAAACAAAACTTACCTCCTCATCTTACATTTGTTGCTGCTTTGTGAAATTAAAATGTCTAGCTGCATACTTTTTATAGCACTTAATTAATATCAATTCATGGTGAAAATTATCGTCTACAATATCTGTCATTCGCAGATGTTAATTTTCGTCTGTGTGCTTTTACAGATTAATTTACTGCGCACACATGTTTTGATTCGCGCACTCAATAGTCCTAAGTTAATAAATGTGTAAATGCTTCGACAAATGTTTAGCAGACGTTGTCAAACTTATCGCAGTGACGTAAAGTGACGCCAACAACACTCAAAAAACGCTTTGTAAAAAAAATAAACGAGTAAACAAATTCACAGCCAGAACTAACGCGATTTGAGATTTTTCAGGTTTTTCCCTTTTGATATTGCTGTCTCTATAGCTCTTTGCTCAACGTGACAATTCTGCGAGTCTAACTCTATATTGTTGTTTTTTTTTTGTTTTTTTGTTTAATTTTTGTCTACCAATGTTTGTTTGGTGAAATAAAGATTATCATAAAGCTACCTAATAAAAATACTTTAACTTAGTTTATTATCATAAACCAAAATTAACGTCTTTTTGTTTAAAGCTGCATGCAAGACACAAGTATTCTAAATATTTAAAAAGCTGCACAACTTAACGTTTAAATTTTACACTGTGCATGGACATACTTTAGACGGATCTATTCATTAGTCATTTTTGCAGCTTATTTGTAATGTGATGCTAAAAAGTAATAAAATTCGTTTATATTTGATAAAGTTATCACAAATAAATGGCTTACTTTTTTCTTTGAAACGATGTACAATTATAAACAAAGGTTACAGTGTTCAAGTAGGCCTATGTATTCGTCGGCCAAGTCCATTCTACGCACCTCGTTTTCTTTTTAGTTTTCTAACATTAAGTGTTACATGTAGAAAACACTTGTTTTTGTTTTGCAATAAACAGTTCAAACGATACCTGAAAATTTTTCTGGCACTCCGACATTTGTAGTTTTATGATTATCAAAAAAGGCTAAAAGTCGACATCATGCAGTTTCGGACCGACGTTGGTATAGAACCACAACGTAATTGACTCGTGGTAAGTTTGCTCTGGTAGCCTATAGTAGGCCTATGCTAAAAAGCGATAGGTTACGTCAAGAATACTGCGACATTATTTTTCATCTTGAACTAAACGAAAGTGAATATTATACGTTCACTTGGCGAAATCGTCAGGAAGTGAATTTCTAACATAAATAAAGCGATATCCAAATTGCGAAAAAACGACTTTAGTATTACAATTTTTTAGTTCTAGTTACAAGTTACTGAAAATTCTTATTGGCATTCCAACACTCGTAGTTTTATGATTATCAAACACGGTTGAAAGTCGACATCAGTTTCGGACCGACGTTGGTATCGAACCACAGCGTAGTTGACTCGTAGTAAGTTGGCATTAATATAACTGATGCGGTGCTTAACTGTTGCTAAATTCACAACATCATCATCAGAGCGACTTACGTCGAGTACGCCGACGACAAGCTATTGCGAGAGACGAGCAGGCAGCTAAGATGTCCATTCGCCTCAGTCCCGAGTCGCCGCTGTGCCGCCAGATGATGGCGTATCGGGTTGCAGCGGCTGGCCTCCGGTCGGCGAGCACATCTAATTGGTCTCGAGCGGCCCGGCATCCAAGTCGCATTCAATTCTCGACGACATGACTTAGCGGTCGCCGGCGCCAAATCGGCGCTTAGCGGCGGTTCGGCGAGCGTCGGTATCGGCGCCGATATAACGAGTAAAAGCTCTGCGTTAACGACCTTTGCTTCCTGCGTCCATTAGTTGGCGTCGTCCGGCGCTCATCCGTTCGTTTCGGCGCCGACTTTCGATCGGCGACCGACGACTGCGCCCTTCGACCGGATTAAAGCACAGTGCAGCGATGACGACGGCTATGAGCGCCCAGAGAGCGAGCGGTAACTAGCCCAACTACGCAGCGACCACAGTAAGTGACTTGCCGTTACGACCGACAGGGACTCACGCGTAATTGGAGAGCTTTCCCTTTTCGTGTAATTAATTGTTTTTATCCTCGCATTCATTCGTCTGATCTGCCGTGTCGGCGAAACAAGCATCCAATGTCGTTATATACAACTGCTAGCTGATTTGTCGTGCATTTTAATCCACCGCGCAGAAACGGATATCGCGCAAGAAATAAAAAGACCATATACACTGTGTCTCAAAAAACATCCCGAACATTTTCGACTGTAACTTGAACAAGAGTTATTAGATTTTAATAATTTTGGTATGAGTATTCCCGCGACAACTAGCCATCAAATAACAGTTTAGTTTTCCACCTCACCCATCATCTGTTTCTGCACACTACCTGGGGAATGCAGAACCAACGAAATATTACATTTTACCCAGTTTGGTATCATTACTTGATATAAATAATGCACAGGAACACATTTTGTTAAAATTTTTGGCACACTGGCTGACATTTCATCTAATTGTTTTTTTCAACTGCTTGCAGTAAAATTGCTCGAAATGTCAGCCCATTGTGCAAACGCAGACACGGAGACGATTTTTCTATGCATTGACAGCACTGGTAATAATGTTCTGCTCCAGACTAATCCTGACTTCGCCAGTTGCTTCTTGAATTCGTAAAAATTCCTGAACGCTATCTGGTAGACACACTGCTGCATGGTAGTCAAACCTTGTAATCAACTAATTGATGCGGGCCACAGATGTGGATAGATAGAATTTATCAGGGTTTTACATCAATTTCAATGCGTATTTTGCTTGGTCAGATTTCCCCAGGTAGTGCAGCAACAGACGTTGGATGAGGTGGGAATAGCCAGATGTGTCATAAATATTTGTGCCAAAAATTATTAACATCTGTTAATTTTTTCAAGCAACGATCGATAATATTGGGGATGTTTTTTTCACGTTTTTGTATATTTTAACGCATATTTCGCTTGGTCCGTTTTCGTAGGTAGTGCAAAAGCAGACATTAAGTGAGGTGAGAAACGAAATGTTCATTTGATGGCAGGTTGTGTTAGGAATATTCACACTAAATACATTAGAATCGGATACTTTTTTCTCAAGTTAGAATCGAAAATGTCGGGAATATTTTTTCATACACAGTGTATTTAGCAACATTCGCAACATATTCAAAGATTATTAACGAAAGCTATTAGATACTGTTTTTTACATTTTACTATAAAAAGAGTTTAGACTAAGCTACACTATTATGTCGTTTTTATCATGAAGAACTTTAGTGTGATTTATAATACGGCGTCAGTAACAACGAAATTATTTTCTCACGCTGATTTTATTTTGGACAATACGCTTGCGTTTCTTCGTTTAAGTCTATTTAAGATGGTTAAACTAGCTTCTGCTTTAATGTTTAAATTTATTAACGACTTCCTGCCAACAAGTTGATGGTAGTAGCATTATATAGCAGTTGCTATTGATACAAACGAATTGACGTGCTAATTGTGTGTATTATTGATCCTCCAACAAACTGCACGTTAATCTTCAGAAACGATTCGTTTTGTGCGTGTACACCGCGATGATTCCGTCCGCTAAACGGTCGATGCGCGCGCTTCATTAATGTTGCATCAGCGGCTTTTGAAATATTTCGCATCGTGCACGAGACGGCGGTGTCGAGCAAGCTCTCAGGGCGTCTGTCGCCAATCGTCCGCACGTTGTCGACGCAGCGGCGAATAAATCTCGAGGTCGAGGTGACGGCATTAAACCAAAGCGCCGCGCGCACGCCGAAAGCGCGCCCAATTTGTCGACAACGCGTCCAGACGCTCGGACAGCAGGCCGGGCGCGCTGTGACGACTCATACTTTTCTGACGCCGCACCGCTCAGCGCCTCCTCGGAAAAAAGTTTCGACAGAATCCGCGGAGACTGACACTCTGTCAGCGAGCGTCGTCAATACACTGGACGATCGTAAAAGAAATGGCATAACGTATGGCGCTCGTAGGCCGGCCGGTAATGGCCGTGTGGAACAGCGTCGGGAGCCGTTTGGTTAATGGAGACTGGAGCGCTATGGCGAAAGCATCATAATGTTTGTTCGTCACGCGCCGATGATATATGGCGTCAACTCTGTCGCATCTCAGTTCTCAGCACACACTCACAGACACTCGGACGCCGAATAAAAGAACTAGCATTCACAAGTAGCCGAATTCGCTGCGAGACTTAACGGCCGCCGTTCGACGTCGCTGCGGACCACCGTCAGTGACAATGTATACATGCAATTCTGACACGAGCTGTGTGTGCCTCTGTTACTCTGTTACTCTATTTTCGTAAGCGACAATTGTTATTCGTCTTCAGTTGTTCGCGTCGGCATCTGCGACAGTCGCAAAAAGTACAGAAGTAAATTTTGAAAATTTGCATACACTCAACGAAAAGTAAAAACAATACAATGCATAAATTTGGAGATATTTTGTTTGCAATACATGATTACGACTATACGTTTAGATGCACAGACACACGCACACATTTGAAGTAGGCATATACAATTTTAAACCTGCTGTCAAACGATGACTTAGTTCGTTTGTAAAAATACATTACACACAGTCTTTACCTCCAGTATTCGGACTTTGAATAACGAACTATTAAAACATTTCAAACAACATTTACATGTATATATGCGACCCTATCAAAAGAGTCCGTACTATGCATTACAGTCCCTGCGTACCGGTATGTCCTGTTCTGCACGAATTTGCATGCAACTTAAGAATTAGCATAAATCATCAGGAACTTAAGAAATCGTCGCCTGTCGCGTATAACTCATTTCGTAGAACATCAAACTCTGCAGCGTCTTTGAACAGCTAGCGACACCTCGCGCTGATCACTGCAGTCACAACAAAGACTACGACACCGGACCACACACGTTGCAGACGACTCAAACCACACACACGCAGAGACACGTCCAGTCGACAGATCGTCGCACGACGCCGCCATGCACCCACCACGCACAAGTCGTTGTCCGGTCGCGTCTCGTCGTCAAATGACGCGTCCGTCGCTCGCTGTCAGTGGCGGAAGCGGCGGCGCGCGTGATTGCTGGAAAATTGCCGGTCGCCTCATTATATCGTCTGTCTCTATTAGAGACTGAGACGACGAGCGGGCAGGTCGCGTGTGCGTCTAACCGTTCTGTCGACCGTCCGTGCAACTCGTAATGAGTTCAGCGTTCATTCGTCTTCATTCCAATAATGGCGAAGCGCTCGACCTCTTGCCGTCCATCCGGCCACTTCATTATGAGCGCTAAGCAACTACTCGTTTGATCGGAATCTACGCACGTCGTCCTGCACCGATGCCAGCCTGCTTGCCACCAGGCGCACTGTCAGTCGCCGGGCCGGTAAATACCCACATACATTGTTGTGCACGTTGCCGAATATTAACGGCTGCGAAGACGTCGCCCGGACCTCGCGTGGGTAATTGTCTAGCGGCGGCATCCGCTGGGAGCTGTTTGTGCAAGAGTACGATGCCACGTGACTGGCGTTATTCACTAGCTTCAGCAGCCTGCCTACAGCTGCCATCATCTACAACGCCGCTAATGTATTGTTGTCGCACGACTTCCTGTTAGTCTGTTACTATAATCCACGATTACTGTACGACGTCTTTATGCCTTAATATACACACCGACTCGCTGATACGCTAATGCAGCTGAATAGAATAGGAAAACTGAAAATGGCGCAACGTTCTTGATAATATTATCCGTTTATTAATCTAAACCAGTAATTGATAAATTTAGCACATCTCACTCCTACTATGTAATGCAGAAGTATGCAACAACCATCGAAAACAGCATTTCATAGCAAAAGCATGTAGACCCTACGTAAACAACTCTGAAGTACACATTATCTAATATCTTTGTAAAAGTTTACAAAACTGGGATATTAACTGAGTTTTAAAGTAGATAGCTTCAAAATCCTTTTTTAAGTAGACTGCTGGGCTATTTTAATGAGCATGGCTTACCTACTTCAAGTTTACTTATCCTAACCATTATCATACACAGTTGATATCTCAATTTTAACAATGTGCGTATAGAAAAACTGCAGATGTGCAGATAAGAATGTTGCACATTTATGTGTGCTAGTGCTCAGTGCTCTATTGCAATATTAGTTGTCGATACAGATAGTTACGAAAACGTCATCAGCATTCGCTATTACATAATGTGCTAACAACTTGTCCAAAGTACGCTGCAGCATTATCACAAATTCGTTATCTTTCTAACAGCGCGACCGAGTCTCAAGTGAAAAGGCTGTGATGTTCTGCTGAGAGAGGCAGCCACGCCTGCGCACTCAGCACTGAATTAATAAACTGCTGCTGCTGCTGTTCATTGTGATTGGCTGCGACGACCGAACCAACGCATTGCTGCGGTTCGACATTAAGTCAATTATGCCGCTGTTAGTTTTCGTAAATCAAAATTCGTCGCGTGTCGCGCCGATCGCCGCCCGGGGGCCGCGCTTAACGACGACGGATAGCGACCAATGCAGGAATCGAGTGTAATCACCGCGAACCGGTGAACCCTCCCCCACCCACTCCGCCCGCGGTCCCTGCCTGGCAGCGTCACTACGGACGTCTCGGTGTGCGGCGACATGCATCAACCATCGTCCGCCCATTATCGGTCGGTCGTCTTTCTCTCTCACGCTCCGCAGTCCGACTCCGATTTACTGCCGACCGACCGACCGTCATTCTGTGGTCGAGCTGGCGACTTGCAAGACGAGCGAGGATCGATCGATGCTTGCGGGTCACGAGAAGACAGCGTGAGCGATCAACGCAGCTAAACGACCGTCATTGAGACGACGACCGGCGGGAGAACAGGCGACAGCGGACAGACGACGAAAATGGAAGAAAGAATCTGGAGATGTAGGCTATCGGACGTCATTGTCATCAGTGTCATGTGACTGGAATCACTGGCATCACTGCTAGTTATGCACGACCCGGCGTCTCCAGTCGTTTTACGCAATTGCAGTCTCAAATGGGAAATGTTATGCACGCCAGCTGGTTGTACAGCTGCAACTGTTTTATTCATACCGGCAATTGCAATAATTGAGATAGACATGGATAAGCTGCGAATGAATTTTTTAGCATTGAACGTAGATTTCGAAGGTCCTAGTCTGGATTTTCTAGGTTCTAGGAAACCTGCGCACGAGGGCATCAAAAAGCGGTACCCCCGTAAAAGTCATTACTTTACCATTGTTGGTCAGTCTTTCGTGAAAACGGTTGCATGGGAATGCTGCCTATCACAACAAACACTAGTGACGAGCTTTTCAGTCGCATATCAACATCGATGACTTTGAAAGAAAATGAACTTCGAAAATAAGAGGTTTTTCATTGATTTTTGCGATCTTCGGCTGTTGTGCACACTTTAAGAATGAACTGCGACGAAATGGTTAGAGATAGACTGACAGTTTGTGAACAGAAACTGCTATAGGCTTTCGCACGTCTCGTGAGCATTAGCTCAAAATTCTTGTTTTAAATCCTAGTTAAAAGACCGACAGTAATTGGTCTAGTTATTTGCGTATCGCGTGCGGCATGTATGTAAATCGTTTTTCGTCTATATTGCAAATCGGTGTATATAGTTAATGACGAGAAACGATTAGACATCTCAAACGTCAGCCGCGAATAGTGCTGTCACCTCGCGAATGCAACGGACTGAATCCCGTACATATCTTAAACCGAAGCTATAATAGTGAACTATGAGTGGTTTGTTTTTTCGCCCACTGCTCACTTCCTGTGAATAAACCCCTACCAGATTTTTATCAAAGTTAGTTCATATATTACCAAGATGAAACTGATCTTTTCGCTCCGAGTTGTACTTTGTTACTGCAGTCATTCAGCAACGCTTTTGTCGACGTCGTCTTGATCGGAAATTCGGAATTTGATGTCATAATTTGTACGCTATTTTTTATATTCGTAGAAATATAAGTATTTACGGTTTTGGCAGCTACATTGCTATTATG
>Ga0209671_1007922_pt1 | contig 11082 bp, 13 predicted proteins | sample WorMetHERISLAND2_2_FD_187401 | JGI IMG/M metagenome (GOLD analysis project Ga0209671, IMG submission 187401) | Marine gutless worms symbiont microbial communities from Max Planck institute for Marine Microbiology, Germany - Olavius geniculatus... | ecosystem: Host-associated > Annelida >...
TTTTTCTCTAAACAAATATTCACCGCTATGCAGCACACAATGCAGGCTTAGCCTATCAGCTACAAGTCACCGGATAGCAGCAGCACCTTAACGAAAATAAATTCAACTCATGATAGCTTTCCACACTTGAAACATGTAGGCAAAATTAAACGCTACACGATGAATATTCAACATTTAAACAAATCCAAGAAGACTGGCAGTTTAGTTAGTTAGTTAGCAACTCTAAAAGAAGCAGCTTTGTTCAAACTATGGCATTTATCTTTACCACAAAAAAACAAACAAGCAAGTGCATGAAAGTTCGTAATTGGACAGAATAATCTCGTGTTTGCACGCAAACTCAGCATACGGAGTGCTCAGATGTCTTCAAACCTTCACCGGAGTATTGATGTAAACCTACAGCCAAACCACATCCACACAGTGTACGGGAAAAAAAGGTAAAGGTGTCGATTTGTATAGCGCATCTCGCGTACAACGCCTCTAATGCGCTTTTCGTCACTAACCCGAGCCGCCAGCCGTAAGGCCACCGTGTGCAGCCTGCAGACACAGGCTAATGCAGCGGCCGGCTAGGCAGTCCCAGTCAGCTGTACTTTCGTAATCCATACAACACATTTTACCGTCCCACCGAGGGTAGAAAGCTGAGTCGACCTAGCTGGCAGGCTTCGCACCGAGATGGTTTACCTGCCCGCAGGCAGTCACCCATTGCAGTACTAACCGGGCCCGGCGTAGAGTAACTTCGTTTCAGCCGAGACGCGTTACCAACTACGCCACGCCACCAAGCCTGGGAAGATTAAAAAGAAGCCATACATTGGTAGTATCATAAACTAGTAACGGTAAGCATGCTGAACTTATGATGGCAATAGGCTCAACTCCCAGCCGCGTCACTATCAAGTAGTTACTATTTAGATGGGCGACTGCCTGCAGACAAATAAACCATCTGGGTATATAACCAACACCAACGTCTATCCCTACATGGTAAAGCCCAAATTCCATTACGGCGACTTCGTGACAAAGTCCGGGACAAGTTCCCGACAAAGTCGCAGATGTGTCGCAGACACAAGTCATGAAAGTCCACGACACAAATCACGTCGCCAACTTTCGTGATTTGTGTGGGACTTTGTCGCCAACTTTCCCCGTGCATTGTAACGGGCTAAATTCCATTACAGTGACACAAATGGGTTTGTCGCGGACTTTGTTGCAAACATCTCGACATGTCGAGATGGTTTGTGTCCGCGACTTTCGTGATTTGTGTCGACTACTTGCACTGAAACTTCATGGTTTCATGATTTGTCACCGTTTGTGTCTGCGACTTTCATGATTTGTGTCCACGACTTTCCCCGCGGGGAAGTTTCAGTGAAAGTCGGCATAATGGAACTTGGCCTTAAGTAAACCAAGTATTGTCCTGTCTGGTTGGGGTTACAGCAAGATGAGTCCATCTGTGTCTGGTGGCAAGTAATACTGTGTGATTTCATATGGCAGGTAATGTTCTGTAGCTCCCGAGATGGGTTTGACTATGAAGAGCTATACCATTTAACAATTTAACAATACATCTATTCAGCCATTTATCGGGGCCAAAAAAAGGTAAAGGGTGCAATTTGTAACTATAAAAATTTAATGACCTTGACTTTGACCATGGATCATGTCACATGGCACACAGTTGTGTAGCACTCATCAACTTCTACCAAAACACTAAATTTCATTCTAATCAGCCAAACTTTTTCTAGATGGACGTACGGCAGATCGGCTTTAATACAGTACATTATTTTTTGTAACAGGTGCATGCTATGGCAACTTGTGCTAGAAATGAGGTTCACCTTGCCAAGTTTGATATGACGATAGGTTCAGCGCTCGAAGTGGGATGGTATGGCGTACCGGCACTTCCTTGGCCACCTGGAAAGCATACCAGCACTTCTTTTCTGAAAAAAGGTGATACTGGTATGCTTTGTAGGCCATTTTATGAAATTTAGGCAAGTGCTAGCCAATGTTTTCATCGATCAGTGGCCAAGATAGCGCTAGCTTGAGGGAACGAAGGGAAGGAAGGCAAAGCTACCATAGCAGCACTTATTTTCTCCCACTTCGAGCAATAAGAATGCAGTAATATGCATGTTATAAAAAAAGAAATTACCGTCTTTACTTCCAGATACGGCTCAATTCCATATGTGCCACTGTAAATAAACACAAATACAAATATGAAAACACTCTACTACTTCTATGACGACGATGATAATAAAATCTCCCGACTCAGAACAGCATTACCAGAGTTTCAGAAATGCATAGCATAAATGTAGGGTTGCGTTAATCAATTAATTTCCCAAAATTAATCAACTTAACTGATCAATTTTCATAGTCAGGAATGTCAATACGATAATCAATTAATTTTTTAACAACCAATAATTTAATTAATTGTTAATTTCTGCAGCCCTGGCAGACAAAACTAAAACAATAGTCAGCAGACAATATTTTGTAAGCACTATTAGTTGAAAATCAGCACCAAGATACGTATTGTTGTGTTGCAGAACCATGAAACAACTTTAATCATCACTGTAGCACAGTTACTCGATTTAAACTTTTCTTAAAATCACATTGTAAACATTCTGACTACTGGAACAGTGTGGTTTTTTTACTGCTAATTATAATTATAATTACAATTATGACTATTATTTAAATACAACTTGCAATTCCACGGCATAACTTATCCTTTGGCTGTCATTCCTTTCGTGTCTCTGCTCCGAGAATTTGGAACTCCTTAACTCCTCAAATTCGTCAATGTCATACCTTGGCTACATTCAGATGTCACTTAAAGACCCACTACTTTCAGTCAGCCTTTTCTGCCACCTAGCGTCCATCATCCTATGCGCCCTCATTCTTTCTAAGACTTTGGCGCTTTATAAATCATTTACTTACTTACTTACTTACTTACTTACAACTGACTATGCTAGCGATAACAGTATCGACAGTAACTCACTATTCTCTGCCATGGCCGGACATCTTGTATCCACCGAATGGAACTTGGGCTACGAAACTAACACCACAATTCACCCTAGCCAACCACACACACAGATACAAACTGAACTAGAAAGCAGTCATAGCCCGCAGACCTCCGCCAAGGCCATGTTGTTCCGACACAGCTTGTCCGACGAAATTAAACAAGCGGACGTTTTGAGTGCGATTCAAACTATAGTTGCATTTTCCACATTGACCTAGTTCTATGTGACCTAAAAAACCTAGATTCGACGCCATGTTGTTCGCCAGGTGCCAGCACCATAGCGACAACGGTGGTTTCCCTTAAGGCCCATGCTAACGAAAAATTTAAAGTGATCCAGAATCCAGGATTCCTGCCAGATCACCCCCAAAATTGAAACACTGGTAGTTTGTGCCATTCCCAACATACCCTCAAAATTTCAGAAAGATCCGTCCATAACTTTTTGAGTTATCTTGCTAACACACAGACAAACAGACAGACAAACAAATAAACAAAAGTCTGGCAAAAACATAACGTCCTTGGCGGAGGTAATGATATGTGTTTCATTCTGCCACCCACCTGGTGAATTTAACAAACCTTATACAACTGCTACCTATGTTCTTCAAAAAGATTCCTGGATACATGTCTAGATTCAGAAACCCACAGATCCAAAGATCCTAAGATAAAATCTGAGTGGCTGGTCCTAAAGCAAAAAACTCGTTCTCAATAATTTGCTTCAAACACACTGCATATTGTCAGTTTAAGCCCTATCTCATAACAACAGCAAATCCTTCGAAATAATACAGAACCCACACAGAGAACCTGCATCGCCATAAAATCCCAATCTTCCCCATTTTACACGTGAGAGGGTAACTATATGCAGCTATTTTTGCCTTAAGTAAACTAAAAAAATGAGCGTACCAGACAGTGCCGGCTTCGAAACTGTTGGCGACTCTAATGGCAGTGTCCAAGTTCTTGGTGTAAACACCGGCTGCGAGTCCATATGTTGTGTCGTTAGCCATGTCAAGTGCTTCCTCAATATCGTGGAACTTCAGAATTGACTGCACAGGTCCAAAAATCTGCACAGATAACACAAACATCGACACCTTTTTATTATGGGTGTAAGTCAGGATTCCAAATGCCCTCTCTGTCAAGAAGACGAGGATACGTCTGTACATTTCATTGCCCAGTGCAGTGCTTTAATGCTTCTCCGCAAGGATATCCCTGGAGACTATACTATTTCGTTAGACACCTTGAGTGATATCCACTGGTTTCTCCTCTTGAAGTTTGCGACAGCTTCTAAGAGGTTCTGTCGATCTTGAGGTCTGTCGTGGTTGCGCACTGGGCCCATGAAGTGGCCTCAGCACAGGGTGGCCGCTTATGTGGTCACTCACCACAGGTAAAGGTAAAGGTAAAAAAAAACACAAACATGCAGACTGCTACATTACTGATCATTCACCACTACACTGGTCCAAAGCGTCTTAACAGTTAAAAAAACGCTAGTTTCCCTCTATTGTCATTTATATTTCACAAGGTAATGTAACACCAATGCCGTTAAGATGTGGTGGGATATATAAAAAGTGCACTGTGGCAAATTTCCACAGAGTGTCCGTGGCAGAATTATTAAAATCTGTCAATATCAAGCAAAGATATGCAACAAAAATTTTTTGGCACATTTTTACTGAATACAATATAAATACATATCACACCAAATATATCATTTCAAATCACAACCTCTATTCACAGACAGATAGAGTGACCTCGGATAACCAAGGCAAACAAAATGATTTAAAGCACCAACGAAATCTAATCACTTCTTTTTTGGACCATGCCCGATCCCTCCAAAAACCAAGTCAAAAGCACATGCCCTTGATGTCCTCGTTGGAGAGTAATTACACAGCAGTATGCAATTGTACTACAGTCATTCCGTTCCACGCACTGTGCGTTCTACCATTGGCGACTGCACCTTTCCAGCGACTGCTGCATCGGTCTGGAACAGTCTGCCAGAGTCGGTCCATTCGTCTCCGTCGTTGCAAGTTTTCTGCAGCAGACTAAAAACTGAACTTTTTGCCTGGTCTTACAGTCATGACTAACAACGTCTCATTGCACTGACTACTATTACGTGACTTCACTGTTTAGGCTTATTGTTACGTGTCCTTGTAGTCTTAGGACTTAACGCCATGCCAAAGTTAATTCGTCTTTCATCATCATCATCATCATTCTGCATTACAGCAAATAAATATATCAGCAGTAGAACCATTTCGTGAGAAATACGCATGCTTGCATTGACATCAGCAAAGATGGTTCGCTTAGAACCATTTCGTGAGAAATACGCATGCTTGCATTGACATCAGCAAAGATGGTTCGCTCAATAATGTATACTATTGCATTATAACTGCTATTACTTTACATGCTATACATTACTGCACATTGCATTAAACAAATGAGCCAAAGAACCTCTTCCTGAGCAATGCGCATGCTGGCATTAACATCAGCAAAGACGGTCGGTTCAATGAAGTAACCCTTGTCTCCAATGCGCTTTCCTCCACACATCAGCTTGGCTCCTTGTGACTTGCCAGACTCGATCAGCTCCAGGATCTTATCCATCTGTACGTCGTCCACCTTCAAACACAGTCAAACGAGTTGAGAGCAACCCGATCGAGAGTAAGCCAAGATCTCTCAATCGTAAGTGCAACATCCTAACTGTTATGCTATCAAGCCAAACCAAAGTAAGTCAGGAGGTCTGTAGATTGAGTTACATGGTGCTAATGTCAAAAACAATCAATCTGACATGATAGGTAAGTGACAAAAAATGCACATAAAAAATAAAATTTCTTAAGGTCTGTCCGAAATGTTACTAGGGATTCATACAGGTAAACAGTAGACACTGTAAAGCAGCAAGTTCTAAATGGTAGGAGCAGACATATGTATTACGTAAAAAATGCAAACCAAAGCAAAGATCAGCATTTAGAAACTGAAAAAAAGAACAAAGAATGAGAGGAAAAAATGCAATAATGTAGCACAAGTCTAGCAGTGGCCTCAAGTGTATGTCATTTTTCAGGATTTGGACTTAAGACTCGTAACATGGACATGGACCTTTGTGACGGGGACGTGGAACAAAAACTAGGAGGACTTGGCTAAATCACTGAAAAACTGGAAGAAATATTGCAATGTTAATGTCATGTGGCACAGCATTCCATGCTGATGCTAAGGACACGATCACAAATCAGTTACGGAAGCTTCACTGTAGTTGGACTGCAGCACTGGAACAATTTGTCAGTTGAATTCAACAGTGTAACACAAGCTCTTAGCAACTTACCAACTACTGAAGACGTTTCTATTCATTGAACTGCAGCGTATTGTGATGTCATTCTTTGTCCAGTTACAAGTACACTGACTAACTTCACTTACAAAGTTCAGGGGCAAAATTTTCGAAACTTTCCTAAGACATTTTCCAAAGACATTTTCTATGTCAGATGATTTAGGAATTCCAAAAAAGTTTTCTTATCCAAATTTTCGACGGCTTTCTTTGCGTTTCCAAAGAACTTTTTCTTTTCTTATCTTCTTCCTAAACTAGTTCAACCAATCAGATGCGCTTATACCGACCATGTGACTTCTTAAGAAAACTTCTTCGGAAAACTTCTTATCTTAGCACGTCCACGAGAAACGCATTTCACACACCGCTTCGTTTTTTAAGTTGACCAAACATCAATTTTCTTTACTTACTCATTGTTGATTATACTGCAGCATTACGCAAAAACCTATGACGTCACATATGACGTCTAAACTAAGTGTCAACACGGTGTACTTTTTTGCAAATTTCGTTTTATTACACAGCTTTCTCCGTGTATGACAAGGTTAGTGCTTTCCTATATATTTGCCTAAATTCTTCCTACGAAGTTTCCAAAGAAGTTTCGAAAACTGCGCACCCTTTCTCAAAATCTTCTTTCGAAGATCTTCTCAAATTCTTCCAAAAATATTTTCCAAAGAAGTTTCGAAAATCTACATACTTTCTTTGGAAAACAAGTCTTCCAAACATCTTCCTAAAAAATTTCGAAAAGTTGGCCCCAGATAAACTGCCACATCAGACAAGCAACAAGCCAAGGGCTGTTTGCAACTGAACGAGAAAGTGAGTGAACGAGTGACTCCAGTTGTACCTGAGGTCCGTTTTCATTTGCAGCATTGAAAGGGTCGCCTGTCGTGCGTTTCTTTGCCCTCTCGACACTTCGCTTGACAAACTCGTCATAGATCGACTCATGGACATAAGTACGTGACCCAGCACAGCAGACTTGACCCATGTTGAACATGATTGATTGGTGAGAGCCTTCTACTGCTTCATCCACTACAACACACCAAACAATTACTACACCTGCCATGTAACTAATACAAAATTACAGCTTATAACTAACTACGACATTTCTACAACAGATCAAGCAACTACCACATCACTGCTTTAGAGACGAAACAACTAGGACACCACTACAACAAACAAATAACTACAACAGTCAAAATAACTACTACAATACTATTACAGAATGTGCAACTACGACACTAATACAACGAACACATAACTACAGCGCGGGCCAGAAAAAATGTGTCACTTTACTTCTGTCCATATCTTCGCCAATTATTGACCGATTTTCAAAGTTCTTTCACCGGGTTGAATATCACTGCGGTAACTAATGGTGTTACCTCGACCTTTAAACTTCTGAGGCCACATTCTAACCATTTTATCTTTGTCTCAAGGTTGGCAAAAATACATCGCTGCATAGGCAGATATCGGTTAGAACATGAAAGACGGATGCATAGGTAAATGAACAACATAAAAACTATGCTGCAAGTGGCAACTAAAGGCACACTGGTGGGCGGTGTAACACAAAAATGCATAAATGTAACTAAAACCAATAAACTACGTACAATAAACATATAAAGCCAACGTGAAAAACTCACGGTCAGCATCTGGAAAGATGATGAATGGACTTTTTCCACCGAGTTCCAGCGTCACGCGTTTCAGATTAGTATTAGCTGATCCAGCCAGAATCAGCTGTCCCACCTAAACAAGTAACTTAAGTAAGTAAAAACTAAGTATAATGACATTACATGTTATATAAATCTCAGTAACACTAGCATGAAGTGCAATTGGCAATGTACCAGACATCCCACACTGAACAAAAAATGACTCAGACTTGACAGACAAGAAGCCCGGCTGTCGCTAGGGTGGGACTGACTGTACTGGTTGCCACTGACCTTAAAAATCATCCAAAATTGATGACTTTTATGTCATCTGAAAAGGCATATGCCACTTCCTGTTAGTGACCAATAGCAACATAGGCCCTATCTCACACCGTTTGGCTGCAATAATGCGTAACAGCCTTCAAGGTCATCCAAGGTCAATGATATCCACCTAATCTGACAGGGCGTATGCCACTTCCTGTTAGTGATTAATAGTAACCTAGGCCATATCTTTCACCGCTTCTGAGATATGGCCAGTTTTCCGTTACCATAGTGCAGTACATGATACTTCAAAGTCATTCAAGTTCATCGATTTATTTGTCATTTGTAAGCCAATATGCGACTTCCTATTAGTAATCAATAGCAACCTAGGCCCTATGTTGCACCATTTAACCACAGTACATCCATGACGAATGACAGACAGATAAACAACAATCACGATAAAGGACCGACCTTAAGCTTACAGCTAAGTGGTTGGCCCAAAAATTCAATTTCCTCCTACAAGCAAACGTTTATCAGCAGGTCGGAAATGGCCTTTTGCCATTGCATCACACCCATCAGCAAAAAAACCATGCTGTGATCAATGAGTGATTAAGATAATTGACAAAATGAACAAGAATCAAAAAACTTATCACTAGACAGCTTGAGTAGCTACGATAGGGTGCTGATGGATCATACCTCCGTGGATCCGGTGAAAGCAACTTTGTTGACATCGTGATGCTCTACAAGTGCACCGCCAGCTGTTGGTCCATAGCCGGGCACTACATTTATCACTCCTGGTGGGAAGCCAACCTGTAATCAGCAAACGTTTTAAAAACTGAATAATACAAGAAATATGAGCTAATGCTCATGAGACGTGCGAGAGTCTATAGCAGTTCCTGTTCGCAAGTTGTCCTGGTCCATCTCCATCCACTGCATCGCAATTCACTCTTCTGCAGCAGCAAATCGCAAAAAAAACAAATAAAAGCCTCTATTTTGGGGTTCGAGGTCATTCAAGGTCATCAATGTTGATACTACTAAAAGCAGGTCACCAGTGCTTGTTATGATAAGCAGCATGTCTGTGCCTATCTGCAACCATTTTAACACTGGACAAACCAATATCGGAAAAATAACCACTTTTTAGGGGGGTGCCTATCTTTGACACCGCGTGTGCAGGCATCGTTAAAGATAGGGGGTTATGACACTTAATGTCTTCTTTTGTGGGCACCAGGACCCCTGTCCAATACAATCATACTTGAGTGAGATGAGTATCTCTGCCAAATGTCCAATGGCTTTTGCAAAGTGTGCAAGTGTGACAGATAGACAGACAAATGGAGACCATGCCATAGTAACATCTTTGGACTCCATGGCACGATATAAATTTCATATTGTTATACTATTTGTTATTACAGCAAGAAAACATGTTACAATGACCTAAAGTCATCAAATTCTGGCATGCATCAAATCTCATCATGTCTACACATAAAAGCTTCCAGTGCAAACACAGTTCAAGCTGATATCCAACCTCTTTCACGAGTGCAGCAAGATAAATAGCAGAGAGCGGAGTTTGCTCCGCAGGCTTGAGAATCATTGTACAGCCAGCAGCCACTGCTGGAGCTACCTTGCCCACGGCCAGGAAGAATGGGAAGTTCCACTGCATAACGGCAAACATCAAACAACCACTAGCTATGCTGCTACACTACCTCGTAAAATACAAATGCCAGCAGATTAGCATCTGATGACAGCAGTGTATCTCGCATGCCATAAAAAGAGTGAACACCAAGTACGAACTGAGATATGAATAGCATTGATAGACTCGGACTGTTAAAAGTGTTCGCTAATTTCATTTCTGAGGTAATAAATAATGTGATTAATACAGACCTTTATTCACCACATACTTAGTAACCTCTAGTTTCTGACATTTACATCACAGGCTGCGCGGTAGCGCAGCACTGTTGTAAGGCTGACCAGCCATTTCAATGGGAGAACCCAAAATTTGACCCTCCGTATATCCCAAACCCCTTAATTTTTCCGAACCAAAATCTGCACAGATGATTACGTCTGGCATATCTCCTGATATGCAAAATTTGGTGAAAATCTGTTTACAAGGGGCTTCCCCACGACTAGGTGAAATATAACGCTTGCGTGACTTTTTGTACTTTTGTTTCTCTTCCCTTTTTTTCTTGCCGTTCTCTACAGGAAAAACGACTGAATTGATTTTAACGCATGATGGCTCGTACGACATGGTTTCGCGCAAGGAAGTGCCTTTTGGGGGTTACAAAATTTAAATTCAACATTTTAACCTATTTATTCACAAAAATATCAAAAATTACAACGGCGCCTATGGGGAAAATTAGACAATGCTTTAAACCATCATAACTCCGGCTATGTATAAGACAGAGTCGTAATTTATGGTTCTAAGGTATGGTTTTTGGAACTGGGCAATTTAACAGTGTGATTTATATTTACCCCTGATAGACCCCCGTTGCCATGGCAACGAAATTTGGGACAAAATAGGCCATAAATCGGCCCCCTTAAAAGATAATTGCGCACTGTTTGCATCAACCCCCCTATTTTCGGCCCTTGGCTATCCGATGGTGTCATTTAAATTTCTCCCCTGGCAACCCCTGTTGCCACGGCAATGTAATTTGGGACAAAATTGGCTCTAACTCGGTCTGTGTAAGAGATATCTGCAAGATTTTTGCGTCAATAGGGGGGTTTTCGGGATGGGCCATCAAATGCTGCCAACCGAATTTTTTCCCAAGCGACCCTCGTTGCCATCAAAGATCTTTGCATCAGATGGGGGTGTTTTCAAGATCAGTTTATTTTGTTATGGATAGAGTTGTCACAGTTGACGCGTTAATTAACGTGTTAATGCGTTAATAAATTAACGCGCGATAAAAAAATTAACG
>Ga0209671_1007923_pt1 | contig 11082 bp, 4 predicted proteins | sample WorMetHERISLAND2_2_FD_187401 | JGI IMG/M metagenome (GOLD analysis project Ga0209671, IMG submission 187401) | Marine gutless worms symbiont microbial communities from Max Planck institute for Marine Microbiology, Germany - Olavius geniculatus... | ecosystem: Host-associated > Annelida >...
GACGTGCCCCGCGAGAATGTCCCCCCCGGCCCCGCTGTGACTCTCGACGTCCCTGTGCACAAAACACACGGGCGGTTTGTCTAGTGTCTTAAATGGTTGAATGGTATGCTACAGCTCTTCATAGGAAACCCATCTCAGAGCTACGGAGCGTCACCCGCCGTATGGAATCACACAGCGTTACCTGTCACCCAACACAGGTGAACGCGCCCCGCCTTAACCCCAGCCAGATAGGCCGGTACTCGATTTATCTGCCCCGGAGGGATGAAAGGCTGAGTTGACTTAGGCGGCTGGTTAAATACCGAGATGGTTTACCTACCCGCAGGCTGTCACCCATCCCAGTACTAACCCGGACCGGCTACATTTGTCTACGTTTGCATTAAAACATTGTATTGTATCTGACACACATGACCTCCGTTATATACTCGATTCACACCTACGACGCCGACGCGACCCAACTGTCGCGTTAAGACGAGTCGCGTCGCAAGTGTGAAATAAATTGCTGACGACTACCAACGAATTTCGCTACAAAATTTGAAAACTGAACAAGTTTAGACGGTCCATCCAGTGTTGCGACCATGTGCGAAAACTGTCGTGTAGGTCACACAGACGTCGTCACCATGGTGACGCATCATCACCATCATATTCGCTAGCGGCTACGCAGCAGCGCATAGCCTACTCTGTATCGAGGCCGCAGGCCGCGTTGAAGGCCGGCCAAGTTGAGACCCGAAGGGCCGAAAATTGAGGCTGCAGGCCGAGATCGAGGCCGCAAGCCGAGTTGAGGCCCAAAAAACCGAAAATGCACATGAGGCCGCAGGCCGATACTGTGGCGACGATCAAGCGGACAGGGAGCGTGAGCGCACGGTCGCTTGTGTATCATAACCATGAGTACATAGTCTGCGTACATGCAAACACATCTTATTGTCTATTTTCACTGTTCACACTCCATTCAAAGACGTCTATGTCATATTTGAGGTTTCTTCGATTATGCTAGATCAGTTATTGTATGGTACGCTCGCTGCATTTCATTTAAAAACTGCTTTTATGCTTGCACGTTAGCCTAAAGGTTAAAGGTGATGTATAGCTTTTTATGAGAAACCCATCGCAGAGCTACGGAACGTCACCTGCCATATGGAATCACACAGTATTACCTGCAAACCGGCATAGGTAAACGCGCCCCACCTTACGTTTGATATGAGCATTAAACTATTGATTTAAGTACTGAATTAATAACGCAAACTAATAAACACTGAGCGAACACGCTATATAGTTTCCGACCGTATCCTTCGCAGATGATTTCCTTATACTGTCGACCGGCGGACGCTACGCACGACAGCAGCTTGAGTGCTTCGGTTTTGTCCGAGTCTTTGGCTTGCTTGACGCCCAATATCTCGACGACTGTCAGCACTCCGCCGACCTCAAGAAACTCCTCGAGAAACCGGTGACTGCATAATCATAATCATATAATCATAATCTCAACGCTATAATGCCCTATCTACATCAATTAGGCCGACAGTGCATTACAATGTCAGTTGCAATTGCAAAACAAATGAGTCTTGGGGGCTTTACGAAATGCCGGATCAAAATAAATGTTTCTGATGCGGTGAAAAATCTGGTTCCAGATTTTTGGACCGCAGACGGATAAGGCGCGCTTCCCGAAATGGGTCCGTGTCCTCACGACAACACTGCACACACACCCGGTGACTGTACATTGCGTACGATTTGTATCGCCAGGACACTAGCTATACTCAAAAATTAGGCAATATAATTAGACAATCAAAAATATAGGCTAAATTACTGCCTATAAACATTAACACTATTTCATAATCAACAACCAAAATAACAATTAGGCCTAGTTTATATTATTTTTTTTATACTTTTATCAATGCACGGATGAGATCGCCGTTTCTGTAGCATTCGGCTCAAAACGCCTGATTAGGCCTACTACACTCAAAGACCACGTGTAATGGGATAGTTTGCTTGTCTATTCCTAAATTTTCAGTGTAGGTCTAACTGAGCTCAATCACTGCGCCTGCTCACATGGGGATGGCCAGGTTGAGTTAACCAGAATAGTTCGTTAAATACCGGATAGTTTCACCGCCAAAAAACGCTTACCGATTCGAGTTCCAGTAATAACGAGACCACACAGTGAGCAACCACACTGTTTAAGAAACCCGCGCGTCGCCACAAAACTACGACATTACCTTAAACTGGATTATGAGTACATTACGAAAGTGTTTTTATAAAACAAACGGCTAAAATGCTGCTGTGCAAGTTACATACCCGCAGCTAGCGGACAGGAAGATCTGCAAAGCTTGGAGTTGTTCAGTCAAACACGTGCCGATCATGTATCTTGTGAGTGCGAGTTAAAGACACAAACTGAATACCCCTTGATTGATTAAAACATCATTCATGTCTAAACCTACTCTCCATATGCATAGTTTATGACAACACAGTCACATTACATACTGTACATGCATTGTTACAACACAGCTGTAGGCTATTTCAATGGCAGATACACAACGAACTTCTGTCGCAGACATTTTAAAGTTAATTCCTTGGGCTCAAAGTTCAGAAATTCGACTTACGAAGACTGCGCCGTAGAGCTAATTTTAAAAGGTGATTGGTGCAGCAGCAGCTGCTCCTGGGCAAAACGTAACGATGCTTATTTTTTATCGCCTCCGTCCTAATCAGCCAATCACCCTCTTCCTACTAATATCCGCACGATACTTCTTCTTCTTTTCCGATAATGCAAAAATCCTCAGAGTTGAGTAATGTTTAGCTGCAATCTACGTGTCAAAACTTATCTTGAGAGTCAGAGATGTGTATAGTCTGTATGTTTAATATCGCCGGCTGACGGCCAAGTAATAGAAAAGTTCAGTGAAGACCGTGGCGAGGAAAGATGAAAAATATAAGCTGGCTCAGTCAACAAGGGAAATGCATACCTATGCCACTATGCAGACCACCATGCAAAATGTAGACCTAGGCTACATGCATAGGCCCAGTCTGGAAAACATCGTAGTACGACGTATAGTAAGTTGTATCTAATCGCATAGCTAGGCATATGACGCAAAATGTAGGCTACGGAACGTAGACCTGGCTACAAGATGATATGATTCGGCAGTGTACGGTAAAAGCGACAAATAGCCTAAACAAATACAACTGATTGTATAGCCTATTTCAGGCACGTTATTCACTCCTAGAAGAGTTCGTTGTAGGCCTATGATACGAAGAGCTGGAATTTGGGAAAGCACAGCATTCCGACTGCGACGACAGCAGTAACAGCATGCAGCAGCAGCAACAACAACAACAGAAACCGGGATAAGAAAAGAGAAGGGCAGCGTAATGGAGTGTTTGCACGATCCAGCAAACGTCCAGCAAACTTCCAGCAAATGTATTCAAAATACACGTGCTAATGCTGGACGTTTGCCGGATCGTGTAAACACCCTACAACTCGCATATAAGCGGGGCGTATAATTATTACGCGGCATTGTAGCTGCATGCGCACTTATAGCTTACGTCTCGAGTAGTGGCGACAACAGCAACAGAACATTACTCGCAAGAAGATCTGTACATTACTGGAAAAAAGAAGAAACAAAACGAAGCATCAATTGATCAATCAATCAGTCGACAGATTTGTAAAGCGCACCTTAAACAAAGCTCTTATTGGCGCAACGCGTCAGCGATTTCAAACTAAAGCATCAGCATTTTTGACAAAGAAGCTCCAGACCAATGTTGAAGCTATGTACACCGTGACGACAAAAAACATCCCGAACATTATCGACTGTCACTTGAAAAATAAATATCCAATTTTAATAATTTTTCGTATTAGTATTTTTAGCACAACTGGCCATCAAATGACCGTTTAATATTCTACCTCACTTGCTTCTACACTACCTGGGAAACAGAACCAACGAAATATGAGTTAAAACGAGCAGAATTGTAAACGTCAAAAAGCATCCCCAACATTGTCGACTGTGACTTAAAGAAGGATTGACAGATTTTAATAATTTTTGGTGCAAACTTTTGCGACATTACTTGGCATCAAATAACCATTCTAGTTCCCAACTCGCCAAATATCTGCTTCTGCACTACCTGGGAAAACCCGAAAAGGCGAAACAAAATAAAAATGCAATGATTCATTGGTTTTGTTTCCCCAGGTAGTGCAAAAGCAGACAATGGGTGCCGTGGAAAATTAAACAATCATTTAATCGCCAGTTGTGCCAGAAATATTGGTGTCAAAAATTATTTAAATCTGATAATTTTTCTTCAGGTTACAATCTAAAGTGTCTGGGATGTTTTTTTCCGGACACGGTGTAAATAGATTTGTGCAGGATTTGAAACTGAAAGCGATCAAAGATCTCAAATCTCCACCGACAATAGTGCTGCTACGTGGAAAATACAACGAATTTAACTCGTCAAAAATCCTGGATCCGGATGCAGAAACCTGAAACCATGGACAAACATCGCCACCAAAATGTGAGTGGTTCGTCCTTAAGCATTTTCCAGCCGTCTGTAAAGCTTCTTTAAAATCCGATCATAACTTGCTAAGTCAGAAACGAACCGTAAAAAATTCGAAAAAGAAATTGGATCGCCACGAAAACCTAATTACTTTCTTCTAATGCTTAGCCTCTCCACAAAATTTTATCATCGTCGCAAGCTGAACGTCGCACGCGAAAGGTTCCGTTTCCCAGTCCCAGACACAGCATGAAACAATGTTCTTAGATGATAAAAGTCACTGAAATTGGGTTTATTATTTTAAATCCAACAAAAGATTAACAAAAAAAGCCCAGCTAACGCAAAGGGGAACGCGTGACAGCGATGCATATATAATTATGTGAAGGCCCGGTGCGAACGAAATCTAAGCTCACGAAAACGTTTCATTTAGACTCGACAGCGAATGACGCATAGCGCCATATCCAGTGCATGAATTCCAGTATTGGCTGAAAATCGCAAATTTTTCCTATCCCCTCTCATTTAGCGCAGTCGTTCGGGGTGACCCCTTTCGAATTTATGGAAAAATTTTACGGATCCTGAAACTAGAGTCTTTCAGGCAGCCGATGGTGAAGATTTGGTGGTCCTAGCTTGCACCGTTTTTGACTGATCCACCCGTGTGACAGACGGACATACGAGCATACAGAATTGCAATGGCTAAGACGCGCTACAGCAGTATAGATGCTGTCGCGCGTAAAAACCAGACTAGTGGTCTTTTGTGGGTGACTCGTACATAGCGGTGATGTGACAGAACTGAAGGATACGTAAGACGAAGCCAAGACGTGAGGCGTGTGAAAAACAGACTGGCGGAGTCGGCAAACTCATCGTCGAGCTGTGGCGCCGTCTTGCGCTGGTTCTCCGCCACAAAGTCCTGCAGAATGCGCCGACGCACCGACTTGGACCCCGAGTCCCACTCGTGCAGCAGTGACGTCAGCCGTGACGCCGCCACTTCGCGCCTGGATGACGTCATGATGACGCCAGGACTTGGCACGCACGAGCGCCACCTGCCGACTGGACGCTCAGTCAAACTCCGCGCCGACTATTACTGTATGCTGATTACACATACCACAGGCAATATCAGGCACTGCTTGCCTTCCGTGAGTGCGACGACAAAATACCGACTAGGCCAAAAGTAACAGCACACCGCATTTGCATGACATGCTTGGGAAGCCGTAGCTGTATGACAAACTTATAAAAGAGTGTAGGCCTACAAAGAGGGCCAAAAAGTAAGCTGCCCTCTAATATCTATGTCAATGTCTTCGTCAAATATTCACCAATTTTTATGCACGAAAGCAGCTACTGCTTTTAGCGCGTCTTAGCCATCACAATTATGTCCGTCTGTCTGTCCGTCTGTCTGGCACACGGGTGGATCAGTCAAAAACGGCGCAAGATAAGATCACCAAATCTTCACCTCGGCTGCCAGGAAGACTCTAGTTTCAGGAACAGTAAAGCTTTTCCATATATTCGAAGGGGGTTACCCCAAATGAGGGCGCTAAATGAGAGGAAGTAGGCAAAATTTGTGATTTTTGGCCAATAAGTCGTTGTATCTCAGTAACGGTGCGAGATAAAGCCTAGGTTACTATTAATCACTAATAACTGGCTCTCGATTGGCGCCGAATTCAATCACCTTGAATGACCTTGAACGCCAAAATAGGGGGTTTTATGAATTTTTCTGGCGATTTTGGGCTGCGACACAAGTCTATATCATTCACAAGATGGCGCCACGGAACTATCGTTATGCGATCCAGATAGAGAATTTGGTATTTGTATATTAACTTAGCGTGAACACCCCAATTTTCAGCTAAACTACAGAACGGGAACTACTACAGGCTTTCGCGCGTCTCGTGAGTATTAGCTCAAATTTCTTGTTAAAATTCTTTTATTGGCACATTCTGCGGAAAATTTGCATTTCCGCGTATAGGCCTAAGTCAAAGTTTAGGCAGCAACATTTGGCGAAGACAATGTTGGAGATTAGCATAAAAATTTAATCAAACGCACAAAGTCAGCGAGCTGAATCTGAGGGGCTATAGTCGTCAACAGCACACTATAAATATACCTGCCTACGTATAAAACGTTAGGAATAGTTAACGGATCAGGTGTCTAGCACTGACAAACAGAATAGACAATTATAGCCTACTTGCTTATTATAGAAGCTTACCCAAATCTCCGATCACTCAGCCACTGCGACTCACAGCCTGCAACAGACTGTAGGTCCACTGCTGTAGGTCCTGTTTCGTATATGCCGGAGGCGTAGCCAGAGAAGCGGTATACGCAGGACCGCCCTCAGCTTCAGTTGTGAATTTGTGAGTGAAACATTGTGCACTAAAGCCAACGGAATTATTACCAGCTACGTGTATTTTCAGTGTTTTTCGTGCTCAAAAATACTTTTGAGAATGGGGCTCTGCTCCAGACCCCGTTGGGGAAGCTTCCATCGCCTCTAGACACCCTAGCTGGTGAAGCCTCAAGAAACCCACTCTCACTCTCGGCCTTCAGCTTCTATTTTCATCCCATCTGGGCGCAGTCCGCCCCTCCCAATTTCTGGCTACGCCTACGTATGCAAAGCGTAATGAAACAAAGGCGCACGTGCAGGTCGCTATAGTCTAGCATGCACGCCTCAGCAGTGTTTGAATTGCCGGGGGTTGGGGAGTTGAAACCCCCCTCCCAACTGTTTTTTCAACCCCCCAACACACTCTCAAATTATGTACAGGGGAGTCAGCTATATACTGTATACATACGATTTACATCACAATTTTGTTCGGTCTCCGACTGTCGAAAAGTTCAACCCACAGCTAATTTTTCACAATTCAAACACCACTGCGCCTCAGCCTAATAGCAGTTGCTTCAGCGATCAGCGTGACGTCATCGGCTGCAGCGACTGAGTTGATCAATGACGTCACGCCCAGTCGCTGCCATTATCGCGCTAGAGTTAGACCTAGGCTTACGTATACACTGGAATCATCGGCTTTTATCTCGATTATCGTTTCGATATCATATCTTGTTCTTGGTCATTTTATGGTCTTCATCCTGAAATCCTAGTCCTGTTTAGGCCTATGACCTTCACTCTACATAGGCTAGCTGCTGTTATATTGTCTATGGGACATTTTCAGATAAGTCTGGTCTTTTCCTGGTAATGAGACTATAACAATGTGCCCTACCTGAAGCCTGAGATCAACAACACACCTATGCAGTGAAATTTACCACACTCAATAGCCTATAATGGCTAAAGAAAATCCTAATAGCCTAAGTTTGCCCACATCCAAAAAGTCAAACTACCTGCACAGAATTGTCAAAATATCGACGCTATGTTTTATTTCAGCAACGGTGGACTGACTTATTGCATCCGTGTGCTGCCTAAATCTGCCAACAAACAATACAACAATACCGGTATCATACCTGTACGTCGCTAAGAAGCAACGCTGCCGGCGTCGCCGTTGCTACGCAGTTAATGTGAAAGCATTCGCCAGGTGCCGACACGCTCCTGTTACGTCGAACGCAAAATACGTTACAAGTACCGTTGTACGGGTTATTCTTCGAATTCTCTCACTTTATTGCGTGATCTTGAATGACCTTGGCATGCTCTTTTATGACTTTAATGCTAAAATATGTTTCTGAGCCGGTTTGACTACATTCGTTTGCTCGGTTTTCGAAGGTTCACGTGAAAGGATGAAAGCGAATAGACATGCCTTCCACTCACGGTCTGCTGGTCAGCTACAAAAATGTATCCTAGGCCCAGGCTTGGCCAAGAGACTCGATCCAGTTTCTGGCGATATTATAGCTTATGCGGATATTCGCGAAGCGTCGCCAGGATTTGACGCGAAAGGGCAAATGCTACAAAAATAAGATAAAATATACTTGGAATTTTATAGTTGAATGAGTTTGCGCGGCTCTGAAGTGACCTAAAAATCAAATCAACACTTTTGAAAATCAAGGAGACATTGTGGCCCAATGACCCATAGGCATAGCTCGAAGTCAATGTACTCAAGATCGACACGACTGCAAACTGCCAATCGTTAGGCTATCTGAAAGTTGACGTCTGTAAAAGACAAGGAAGATTCTGCGAAGGGATGCTGATCGTTTTATGTCTGTGAAAAATGTTATTCAACTCGGTGCAGGTTGCAGGTTTGCGTTTGTTGTTGCATGGGCCCTGATATTTTGATTACTTCTTTTGGACACGTGAGTAATTTAATAACGGTTCGCTGCTGAATACTGAATGGGATAAAAGGTAAAAAAAGTTTGAGAGCGAATATAGGTAAGTTCACGCGCTGTAATGCGGCATAATTTAATTTGTGAGTCTGCCTCTGGGCGCTATATGTCTGCTTGGCCATGACGATGATGATAAGGTCGACGTGCGGCCAAGGACGGTCTTTCGGGCAGCCCATGCATGCCTGCATGTGCACTGAGCTAATAACTAAAGACAGACAGCGCCGCTACGTGGATAATAACTTGCACCGTAGCAGCTGCAGCAGCAGCAGCGACTGTAGTTTAGCTGCAGCTGTCTGGACGTGGCACGTGAACGACTCTCAGGGTCGATTCACATCTCAGGCACGCCCGCCAACGTTCGTCAATGAGAGTAAAATTAAGTCATTCCCATTCAGGAGAAGTGAGAACAACTCGGGGAGAGTACTGAACCAACTTTTGACATGCATGACAACCCACAGAAAGTTGTTACGGTAATAGCGTCTCGTAGCGGTAGCGCGCTTTATCCGATCAACGAAGTTATTCCATGCCGGGCTGGGTTAATACTTGGATGGGTGACTGCCTGCGAGCAGATAAACCATCTCAAAAATTTAACCAGCCGCTTAAGTCTACTCAGTTTTTCATCCCTCCGAGGTAGGTAAATCGAGTACCGGCCTATCTGGCTCGTATTAAGGCGGGGCGCGTTCACCTGTGTCGGGTGGCAGGTAACACTGTGTGATCCCATATGACAGGTGACGTTTCTGAGAGCTCTGAGAGGTTTGCTCCTTAAGAGCTATACACCACCTTTACCATTTTACATAGGCTATTTGACGCACGCCGGATGATCGATTGATAAAGACAGTGCTGTTGTGGTCAGTCGACGGCACATGACAGAGAGGAAGACCTCCAAAGAAGTAGACTGCTGATATCACGGAGTGGATTAAACGGCTCGACTGTCACAAGACCGTGCTTCATAGAGTAAAAAAAGAATCACGCCTGATGGCGTCTCGTTGAAGCTTTACCGACTTTCGACAACACAACTGCAGCACATCAGAACAACATGTCAATCAATCTGACAAGTGGCAAATTTTCAAAGCGCCCCTTAAGCCTATTCGTGGCTGCAAAGACTTTTGTCTTTGCCCGTAGTGTGGGTTTGCCATTATGCATGCTGCCAGCGCCTGCAGCCACCAGCCAGTGCATCAGGTACTTACTTGTAGCGTTGGCCTTGTACTGCTTTAACTTGCCCGGCCTGCAGTCCTGGCTAAGTCATTCTCTCGCATTTCTCTCAGCTTATCCTCCCCCGCCCTGCCTCCCCTGCTGCTGCGGCTGCTGCTATACTATGCGTCTGCGTACGCTGTAACTTTAACGGCAACAGACGTCGCAGAAGGAGACACGGCTAACGTTTCGAGCAGGTTTGCTGTTTTTTTGCTATTGTACTTTAATACGGATCGATGCATTTTTCTTAGTCTAGGCTACTGCCCCAAAGAAACTGATCGGTGTGTGTAAGCAGTACAGAATGACTGCGTCCGCCCATTTCTGTTTATCCCAGTTTGTGTCCAGTTCAATGCAGCTAGTTTATCTCGGATGCGGTCGGGCGTGGTCGCACACAGTCCTAGATACAAGGTTGTTGACAGGCCCTACAGACTACAGTTAGCCTACTAATCCTGTAGTTTTGCGAGTGTTTCGAAATCACATCTAAAGATAACTGGAACTCCAGCATAGACCTACATTGCATTTCGATACAGAGGTTATTGCAATTACGTTTAGGCCTAACTGAGTAATGAAGCTTTTCTTCAGCGCGGGCCTGTGGTGCGGTCAGATGGTTTCGGTCTTAATTTGGATGCACTGCAGAACTTCCAGATGCTTTTTAGTAAATTTTGCACACTGTATAGATTCCTGTACCTGTGCATGTGTGAACTGGCCTACAGTTACGGCGGAACAGTCTACAAAGACTACTGGGTTATCGGTCAAGGTCAAGGTCAAACAATGAAACAGCTCGCACTGTTGGCGGTCGTCGCCGGTCTCTTGTGTGGTCTGGTGCTGGCCGACTACGACGACGAGCATTATGGGAAGGAGGAGGAGGATTGGCGGGAGGAGAACAGGCAGGCGAGCCGTCACTGCCTGTCGTGCAACCCGGACGAGTGTCTGACGCCGACTGGATGCGTGGCGGGCATTGTCAAAGACCCCTGCCACTGCTGCGACGTCTGTGGCAAGGCGGAGTTTGAACTCTGCGATCATCCGCAAGTAAGTACACCGCCACACAATTCTTAGGGGCTTTCATCCTTAATGTGGGTGGAGGGTTGTTAAGAGTGTATGCAAAATTGCAAGGCCTATCTCCATAAGCGCTGTTTTTAAAGCTTAAAATGCACCACAAACTGTTTGGCGATAGGGCTGTGCCCGCATCCGGGGGAGGGG
>Ga0209671_1007925_pt1 | contig 11081 bp, 3 predicted proteins | sample WorMetHERISLAND2_2_FD_187401 | JGI IMG/M metagenome (GOLD analysis project Ga0209671, IMG submission 187401) | Marine gutless worms symbiont microbial communities from Max Planck institute for Marine Microbiology, Germany - Olavius geniculatus... | ecosystem: Host-associated > Annelida >...
TATCGCTAAGTATACTGCAAAGATATTTTTTAACTATGTAATACGTAATAGCTTTCAATAATCCGCAATATCTCAGTTTCTTACTAAAGATATGCAACTTACTGCTTTTGACTTAACGTTTTGGTCGGTTTTTAGCCCACCGTACTTAAGTAACGGTCGAGCTTATGGTGTGGTTGTCGTCGTCTGTCTGTCTGTCCGTCGTCTGTAACAAATATATTGTGGCTGAACGGTAGGTTGTAAATTTTTTTACGCGAATAATAAGCCCTGTGTCATAAACCTAAGCATGACATTTTTTAATAATTTAGTGCAAAGGAAACATTTTTAAATTCGGGGTTGAATAAACCGGCAGTAAAAAATGTGCGTTTTTCAACGTAAAATTGGCCACATCTCGGAAACGGTGAAAGATACGGCTAAGGTTACTGTTAATTACTAATAAAAAGTAACATACGCCCTATCAAATAAAATAAAAGTCATCGACCTTGAATGACCTTGAAGGACACAGACAACCAGCACGGTCAGCTAACCTAATGACAGCTGGGCTTCTTGTTGATTTTCAGATTCTACTTTCTAACATATTGCTAATTAATTGCCAAAGTTGGCTCGTTAGCGAATTCACAGTATTTTGAATTTGTTTTATTTGGCTCATTCCACGAACTGTGCTACTGCAATCACGGACCGCCAGGAAAAAGACAGAGCAAATGACGCACTCAAACCTACAATGTGAATTGCGAGAGTTGTGCAAAAAAGCAAACCGCCTATTCTTTTCTTGAATTTTTCAAACATTGACAGATTTTCAGCTTTTACTTGTTTGTGAACTAATTTAAAAGTTACTCGATAAATTAGATCAAAAGTGGTAAGCATCGTCAGCGGTAACGTCTTTGTGTTACTTGACATTCGCGCAGCAGCAGCAGCAGTAGCAGCACTTTGCTGCAATCGCAGCCTCAATGAGAAGTTAAACGTTGCTATGAGGCGTACTATCGACGAAGAATAAAGGCTACGTGCTCAATATCTCTGTCGTTACGGCATATAGTTATAGCGCTATAAAAAAACATCACATTTATATCGTAAATTTTGTTATCGTGCATTTTTGTTATTATTTATTATCGTTTGTGACTTTGGTGACGGTCAAGAGGTGGCGTTTGCAGACACTGTGCAAAGCGCAGTACGAAGTCTCAGCTACGTACGCATACCCGAAACACGACAGAAAGATCAAAATATAATCCTTCATTAACCATAACTAAAAATATGCCTGATCAGTGCCGACATGAGATGCGGCCGTCCACCTACATATGCATATTTATTTTGAATTTCAATTAGAAGTCCAGCTTTACCAGTTGCACTTTATTTAGTGTCGTAATTGTTCGAAAACATAGGCTAGCGAACAAACCGTGTATATACGCAAAATGCGCACGGACCATTTTCGGTAGGTTTTGACGTCAAATAAGCTTTTTTTGCAATTTTAAACGGAAAATTGGCACAACAATATACTCCTGCTTAGGCGAATGTTTGCACCAACCGTCGTTTTCCTGTGCCATTGTAATCTGTAACTGATCGTACTAACGTCGCGCTCTTGGTACGACTTGCCGCGTCTGTCTGTCGTCGTCGTCTGTCGTCTCTGTCGTCGTCTGTTATTGTATTGTCGCTAAATGATACATCGTAAGAGACCGGCGATGGTACCGTTGGATAGGGTATGGTGACAAGTTTCTATAGGCTGTCAATAGTAACCATGTCGCTATCTACATGGTGATGGTGTGGCGTAGTGGTAACGTGTTTCATTCGATCAACAAAGTTACTCTACGGGTTATTACTTGGATGGGCGACTGCCGGCGAACAGGTAAACCATCTCGGTATGTAAGCAGCCGCCTATCTGGCTGGAGTTAAGGTGGGGCGCGTTCATCTGGTAGGTAACACTGTGTGATCTCATATGGCAGGTGACGCTCCGTAGCTATTTAAAAGCTATACATCACGTTTACCTTTTTACCTTTACAGCGGTTTGGCCGCAATTTGCAACACAAAGTTTCGCCTGCATCCATCATGTGCGTGGAAAAAGCATTCCCTGCTTATTCAGTGACAGGATATCTGTACAAATTCAACCGGAAATGCTACTGCGATATCAATATTCAATAAGTAAATAAAATATTAATTGTAGCGACAGGCAGGCGCAGACATTATGGCAAAAAATAAACAGTATAGTATATGTATATGCTATCACTCACTACAGTACGGTCGGCTTCCCACAACGACAGCTAGGCTCATGTTGGTTTCGAGTTAGGAGCTCCTATAGGACGAACGGACAGACAGACAGACAAGCAAACAAACGAGCAACATGGGTAATGCGTCCTAGTAGGACGGCTACGTAATAATACAATCCCTGATAACGCTGGTGAACGCAGACTGTCCGCAGTGCTCTAAACGAACGAATTGCACGTGAAGTCCAATTCGAAGTTGCCGATCAGCGATGCGCCGCGGGCTAAAAGCCGCGAGAAGGCGACCTCGGTGATGGCTGCAACCAGGGCTGAAAAAATAGTTTTTTTTGTAAATTTTAAGTTTAAATTTGTTGAGGTTTTTAGGTTTAAGGTTTTTTTAATTTTAAAAGTTTTTTTTAAAAGTTTTAAAGGGTTTTTTGGTTCAGTGTGCAATGAACACCGTGCACAAAATTACTACCCAGGAAAACATCCTGTAAACCTTGTCCGTCACATAATCACATTGCTTTCTATAAATTATAGCAAGATGAAATACTCAAGAAACACGATTAAAATATAAAATAAAATAAAATATGTATTAAATTACAACATACAAAAACCTAAAATAAGCATCTAAAAATTGAACGTTTTAAGTTTTAAAGGTTTTTTTAAAAAAAAGCTTAAAACCTAGGTTTTTTCGGACCAATTTTCCAGCCCTGCCAATCAGCAATGCGCTATAGTCCGAAAGCCGAAAGGACGAGGCCGCGGTGTGCATGGCTGCAGTTAGTGAGAATGATTTGTGAAATGGTTGCTGCTGCAGCTGCGGGATGACGACGTCACGAGCGAGTGGACAGGCAGAAACGATCGTTCAACGTGACTGACTAGCGACAGTCAAGCTGCAACGATGCACGCACTACGACAGTCATCTAGTGCCGAGTGAATGCAGTCACGCTCGACTGACTGGACATTGGCGCCGCCGAGTAACAGACCGTATGCAGCCACTGAATGCATGTTGAGTTGACTGCATAACTCACCACCATGTAACGGATAGACAAGCGTCATGTATCGACCCGACACCGATAGACATACAGAGGTATTACCATTACGCCGTATAAAGCCCAAGTTCTTTTTCGCCGACTTTTACCGAAACTTCCCCGTGGGAAAAGTCGCGAATGCGGACCACGAAAGTCCGCAGACTTTGTCGCAAAGTCGGCGTAATTGAATTTGGCTATTAGGTCGCATTACGCTTCCTGCCCGTCCGGTCCGTCTGTGACCATCTACTGTCTGCGTCAGCGAACAACTGAACCCGCAGTCTGCAGCTAGCAGACATACCACAATCAGCCACACTTGGTTTTCAACCGTAATCTCGGCTCATTTCCCATCCCGCTGAGGATATGAAGCTGAGTTAATCTAAATACCAACTTGCTTGTAAAATTGGCATGCCATTTGAAACATCACAGGCGTGGACAGGCCCATCTCTCGATCGTTGGCCCTTCTGGTAAAAGGCAGGACGCCTTTTGCCACGTCACAGTGGAACATAGACAATTTGCTACGGGCTGAGCTTGCAGAATAAAAACACTTGAATAACACCACATTCTAAAGTCGTCATTATCGTTGAAGCCACTAGCCAGTCCGTTGGCTAAGCTGCCATACAATAATCTACCGACATCGCGCTATTTTCTCGTGCCGTGCGACATTGTCCGAGTCCGTGCATCTCTAGCGCTGCTGCGGCACGTACATGTATCTGCACACGGATCGTGTGATTTGCTGGTCACACGTCCGACGGCGCATTAAAATACTTTCCGCCGCACCCCATGCCACCTTAGCGATCGCGCAGTTGAGTCGATTCCACTCCGCATCATCACGTCGTGAGTTCATGACGGCTAGACTGTGTGCAGCAGCCTCAATAATATTCTTCCAAACGAAAGCAGCAATATTACTGTTGCCGACCTGCAGTCAAAATGGCAGCATTTTGGCGACATTTCGCTAACATATTTTCGGTTCAGTGGTTTGGATAGTTTTGCCGCAAAATGAAACAGTACGAAATGACACTAATGCATAACTAATGCGGGAACCTGATGGTTAGCTAACTCAGATTGCTACACAGGTCAGAAACATTGTGTCTCAGAAAAAAACATCATTCTTTTTACATCTGTATTAACTCAGTCATGATGTCATCCAATTTTACCAATTCTTAGCAAAACAATAAACATATTCTCGAAAATTTAAAACATTTATGTCACAGCACATTGATATTCAAATTGAGAAAAAAGTTTTGAGATTGGAAAAAATGATGGGGTGATAAAAAAACAAGAGCGGTGAGGACGACGCGTGAGGTGAAACGATCATGGTCCTTTACTGAAGAGTGATGAATCGGTACAGAGTATATATATGTTTGTTTTTAATTTCCAGTGGGTATATATAGGCACTTTGTTTCGGCCGAAAATTAGCAAAAGCAGATTATATTTGCTAAATTTTGCTAAATATATAACAGAAAACAAGTAAAATCATCGCGCAAGGCTATGTAGTGCCCGCAGAAATCATGCAGAAAAAAGTTTCACAAAAAACTCGTGAGTTTGACTTATGACTTATGACTGATACACAGTAGGGTTATAGAAATTGTCGAAAATCGAGATACACGTTAAAGCAAAATTTCATATCTCGAGCTAAGTGCAGCGGTTTATGAGTTATCGTGTTTAGGAAAACTCAACTAAAAACAATACTGTCGTTGTTTTCGCAGGCAGTAATAAAAAGGCTAACGTTTTGTTTCTAAGACACACACAGTGTAGTAACATAGTGTCTACATTTGCCATCACCATTTCAGTATTTGATGCATTTATGACAAAGATTTAGAGGCTGACCTTTTTTGTTGTGACCTTAGCTATTTGCTGAAAATGGACCTGGACAACCTGCGTATGACATTTTTTAGCATAGAACGTACATTTTTTCAGAACATAAGTTTTGATCTCTTAAATACAAGGAGTCTGCCGTACGGAGGTTTCAAATTTAAGTACTTTTTCCAGACGCATTCATATCTTATTGCTGTACACTGATTGCCAAAATGGCAGGACCGCTGCTATCGCGCGTCACGTGAGCTCTGCTCAAATTACTTCTTGGTTTTTCCATAGTAATGAACAGTCGCCGTTAACATAAGGCTTAAACTACCGTTCAGCTTGTGATAGTCATACACGACGCAGAGTGTCAACTCGAACAGTTTCAAACACTCGCGCTCAACTGCAGTCAGTATAGTAAACTCGTGTTGCCGGCCATGACAAGACAAGAGCTCGCACAGGGCGCCGCAGAGAACTAACGTTTCTGCGGCGAATCTGCGCTAATGCGCCGCGCTTCTGCGCCAAACAGAAATTACTATCGCCGCAGATCCGCTGGTTCTTCGACCGCAGACGAGGCAAAAAAGGAACTTATCACGCGCGTCGTACTGTATATCACGTTATAATTCACAGCAGTCTCCGTGGCTCCATCGCTGATCACTGATGTGATGAAGCTATGTCGTTACGAAGGCAACTAAGAGCTTGCGTCAAATTGTAGGTAGACAACAATCACAATGACTTAACGACGCTAACACATTCTACTGATCCAAGCCATGCATTATGCAGGCCATGTAGGCACTTTAGTGTTCCGACCGCTTTACTTGGCGACTTACTGGCTTAAACTGCAAGCAGTGCTGATTTTTCTTCTTGTTTTTTAGATGTCGCGAGCATCTTGGTCTATCTATGCAATGCAGCAGCCTATTTTGTGTTAAAGTCTTTCTGCTTATCATTCTGCATTCTGTTATTATTCGTACAGAAAAATACATTACCGTGAATTATTGTTACACATTAAAAGTAAATTTATATCCAACATAAAACTTCAGCGAACTACTAATTTAATAGCACTAGTCTAAAATGCTATAGGTCTATAATAAAATAACGGTGCATTATTGTGTGCTGTTTTGCGGTTAATGTGGTGTGATTTACAGCTACCAGGTCTATAAAAACCCGTTGTAGAACTACATTAGGACACGGCAGTGCTGCCCAGCATCAACAGCGGCCGTATATCTCTCGGTGCTTTGTTGCCGCGAGGCCGAATAAGCTCGCATTCACCGGCGCTAATTGTTAGCTAAATGTCTGCACGGGGATGTCGTTACTAAGCTTGATAGAAACTGTGTTGTTAGTCGGTAGTTTATGGTCGAGAGTGAAACAAAGTGATGTGCAGAACGTTTCTATTAGTCTCATCAAAGCCAGCCTCCTTGTTTCTCTCTGTCCTCTGCGTGACACTTTGGAATCGTAAAACTGAGTAGGCTAGTAGCTGAGAACAGCTTGTGTGGTTTCTATTGTTTCTTGGGTGTGGACACTCTAGATGGTAGAAAAGTTGCGCATAGAGGGCAGCGATGGCGTCATTAGTCGGAGAGTAGCACGAACGCTTTTACATCAATGTTACTGGTGTTATTTACAAGTTTACGAGCAGATAACGCAAACCCTAGAACTGTCTGAAAATTCGTAGGCGGTTTTACTGAACACCGTTTAATTTTGCTAACTATTAAATATTTTCTTCAGTTGATATTAGGCTCCAAACAATGTCTATCTTTAAAGCAAAAATCCCGCCACCAATGCAAGGAACCACCCAAGCTGTACGTACATAGGGTGAAGTAATGCCACCCAAGATGTCATACAATATTGTAAAACGGCGTGGGGATCGACGTTTGCTGCCTGAGTGGGTGATGTCGCAAGCCAAGTTACCCATATTGCAGTCTTTCTTTCTTTATCGTATGCAGTTGACTCGGCGCAGCCACTCTTTGGCAGCATCAGAAGCGGTGTGAAGCTCCAATAAACCACCATCAAACTTGTTCACAGGACAGTCGTTCACGACGTGCGACATAGATTGAGTGTCACCACAAATGCACAATGGGCTATCGCATATTGCAGTGAAAGACAGTCACGATCCCTCTGTGAGGAGCCAGATACGCTTGTCTCTATTTTGTCTGCAGCAACCGATTCCTGGTCATCCATTCACACTGTACATATCTCTGTAGTAAACTGCCGACTGGTGCACTAATTCTGTTCGTGGTCAGGACTGGGCAGTGTTAGATGGTGTTTAGGCTTAAATGTTACACTAAAACGTGCATGCAACTGCTTGAAACTGTCCAGAACTGCCTAGAATAAAATTTTATGCGACTTCTGGTTTTAGCCAGTTTTGGGCAGTTTAAGGCCTTTGCATGCAACTTGCAAGCAAATTTTTCATAGGCGCCGTCTTGGAGCAACTGTCAGTGCGCAGTGCGCTGAATTGTCGTTTTGCCACTAGTTCTATATCACTTATTCTGTACGTGTTGTAATGTTTGTAAATAGAACAGATTGATGACGATAACGACAAAGTCGATAAACTATGAGTAGTTACTAGTAGATAAAAGTACCGCTTTCAGTAGCACGTCCATGCTTGCTTCGCCCAAGCCGTAACAACCCGGAGATCAAACAAATCCCCGCAGAACCACACGTGACATGACCAGCATTGCGTTTCTTGCCGAAAGTCGGCGTCGTGCGAATCCCTTGGGAACTAAAACTGAAAGTAGAAATCGTTGTCAGTACACATAGATGCTGTCTTGTTAATGTCACTAATGCCGTCACATTGTCAGTCGACAGTCAGCAGACCTGTCGATCAGTGAACGACTGTCAGTTATTGTCAGCGTTCAGTTGTCACAAGCCTCAGACAGAAATAGCTACGAATTCTAGAAAAATATTGGCCAGAGATTGTTGCACATAATGTTTTCAAATTGAAATATTTCAAAATATTTACTTTAATAAAAACGAGATCAAGCCAAAACGAAAACCGGTCCCTTGCTGATATCAGCGATATCTAATGTTACTTGTGTTCATCAGCATTGCTTAAGCTAACTGTCAGTGTAAGCCCTATTACTGGCAGTATTATTCCCAAAAATAAGTTACTATTATTAACACGTACATTACGTCTTTACAATTATTAAACCAAGTACATTTATAATTAAACAAATTTGTGTTAGTATTTAAGCCTGAGTCACAGTCGAAGCAACCGAATTACCCAGAGTAAGCGTCAAACTATCAACGTCACAAAAAGACGGACGGACGAACGGACATGGAGCCTACAAACGGGCAAACTTAGCGCAGCAAGCTTTTGAACTGCTTCCATACAGAAGTCGCATTACATATAGCCTACACGCCATAAGTCACATTTTGTAAACAAGAAATCTGAGCTAATGCTCACGAGACGCGTGAAAGCCTATAGCAGTTCCGATTCAGTAGTTTAGCTAAAAATTAAAGTGTTCACGCTAAGTTAATATACAAATACCAAATTCTCTATCTGGATCGCATAGGCCTAACGATAGTAACGTGGCGCCATCTTGTGTATGATATAGACTTGTGTCACAGCCCGAAATCGCCATAAAATCTATAAAACCCTCTTTTTGGCGTTCAAAATCATCCAAGGTCATTGAATTCGGCGCCAATCGAGAGCCAGTGTACAACTACCTATTAGTGATTAATAGTAACCTAGGTTCTGTCTCTCACCGTTACTGAGATACAACGACTTATTGGCCAAAAATCGCAAATTTTGCTCACCCGCTCTCATTTAGCGCCCTCGTTCGGAATGACCCCCTTCGAATTTATGAAAAAGCTTTACGTAGAGTCTTCCATGCAGCCGAACGTGAAGATTTGGTGATCCTAGTTTGCACCGTTTTTGACTGATCAACCCGTGTGACAGACGGACAGACAGACGGACAGACGGACAGACAGAATTGCGATGGCTGAGACGCGCTAAAAGCAGCAGCTGCTATCGCGCGTAAAATTTCTTTGGTGCCAGACCATGACAATGTTCATGGTGCTTTAATCATAGCAGAGCCAGGCCCACGGCTAAACTCGGCGTCGGGTTCCTTTGATGAATGTAGAACACTGCCAAACTACAAACTGGTGTCTCCGTATTCGTCTCTATCGCTCTGTCTATTTCTGCCTGTACGTGTGTGTGTCTCTGAGAGAGTGCGTGTCGGTGTAAATTATACACGTACATTACAAGTATTTACAATATATTATTATTATTATTAAATTACGTGCAGGTGTAAATTATACGCGACTGGAGAACCTAATTAGCAAGACGGCGTCCAGTCGACAGAGTGTTGTGTGCAGGCAGAGCGTGTCTATCACAAAGACGCCTCCAGTCTGCATGGAACCCTGATTGCTGCTCCTGCTGCTGGAATGGTAGCGTCACGGAACGTGAATTTCACACCTCCCTGAAGTGCAACGGAATGGCGTGTTTCATGCCTGACGTTTGCTAAAGCCCAAATTCCCCTTGCGCCGACTTTACGCCGCGAACTTTGTCGCCGACTTTTCCGTGTCTTGTAACGGACTAAATTCCATTAGAGCGACACAAACGAAATTATCGCGGACTAGTCGTGGACTTTGTCGCTACCATCTGGACATCTGGTTTGAAAGCTCGAAACTTCCCCGTGACATTCCCGTTTCATGTTTGCGTCCGCGACTATCACCGAACCTTCCCCGCGGGGAAGTTTTGGTGGAAGTCGGCGTAACGGAATGTGGGCTTAAGTGCGCACGTTGCAGACGGGGCTTCGTCGATAACCCACATTCCGAGCGAAACACTCCAGAGATCAAATAAAACCAGTGAGGTACTTTTCGAGACCAAAGTTTCGGTTTCAAGTTGCCTCGAAAACAAAAAGAAAGTCTTGGTCTTGGCCTGAAAAAGTATTGCTTATATCACTGCAGAAAACCCACACCGCGAGACGCAGTCGCTGCTGCTGCTGCTGCTGCTGCTTGGCTGATGACGCGGCATTGTCAGCGGCGCGGCTTCTTCGATTGACGCCGCAGTTAATCGCCGTAAATTCTAGCGCTCTACAGCTGCGCCGTTCGACGGTATGTGTCACGACAGACCGCCTCTGAATGACAACTACCACCGACCACCGCCCGACCGACACAAACAGCTTGCAGTAAAAGCAGAAATAACAATAAAAATAAACGAACAACAACGGATCGCGGCTTCTTCTAATTAGAGCGGAGAAAACATCGCATTTGTCCCAACGTTGCCATGACTACTCGCTGTTTTGTCGTAGGTGGTAGAATTTTACAACGATTAATTGAGAAAATGCACTCATAATCTTGTTTTCGTACTGTGGACGGACGCTATTACAAAACTATTGAAACGGTGTCCTTAACTTACAACTGTTCTTTTTCGCACGCTGTCAGTATCAAAACATAAGCCGTAAATAAAATTAATTGGGCATTCTCTTTTCTCCTACTGTTACTATGCAGCCGTCATAATACCGGTCATGCCTGTCCGTCCGTCTGTCTGTCTGTCACGTATGTGCTTCTAACTCAGACAGAAAAAAACGTGCAAAAAATCGCAGTTGCCGCAGACGTTCCGCGAGGCAGAGGTCAAAGATTAAGGTTACAGTTAAAGTTAAGCAGTTCTAGACGGACAGCTACATAATATGTCGACACTGGACCTACACGTTTTTTAGTTATGTATAGGTTGCATCGCGGAATAGAGTGTAGACGTATTTGCGAGTGTAGACAACATTCTAGTTCGTGCTGAAATGTGCTCATTTCATGACGGTGATCGACGATGTGTTTTGCATGCAGACGTGCGTGTGATAAAGAGACGCGAGTCGCGTTTCAACCGTCACGCTTGACTGGAGTGAGATTATGAACGGTAACATAATACCCCCTTTACACGATGAAGCTGTAAAGTTCTCTGTAAGTACGGCTAATGAAACCGTCACTAATTTCACTGTGTAAAAATCTTTGCAACTACAATATTCCTGAATAAATCAATAAAGCAATACTTGAATATGTTATGTGTGTATTAATGAAAACTCGCCTACGCACACAGCCAGCTCGATGTTTGCTTGATCGTGTAAACGGGGTA
>Ga0209671_1007931_pt1 | contig 11078 bp, 6 predicted proteins | sample WorMetHERISLAND2_2_FD_187401 | JGI IMG/M metagenome (GOLD analysis project Ga0209671, IMG submission 187401) | Marine gutless worms symbiont microbial communities from Max Planck institute for Marine Microbiology, Germany - Olavius geniculatus... | ecosystem: Host-associated > Annelida >...
CTGCAGTACTCCAACGAACCAACAACGTCAGTTACGAAATCATTAAATGTTATAACGCCAACGTTTGAAGTTGAACGAACTGTTGATTAGCAACATCATAGTCAGAAGTTACAGCAGATGTTCAAGGTGCAGTCCCTTTACTCGAACACAGGCCCGGAGACGTCTTCTCCATTTGTCGATTGCGTCATCGACAATGGTCTGCCGTAGGCCAAACCAGACCTCCACCAAAAAATAACTTAAGCTGGTACCCCATTTTATGAAATATCGTAAGCCCGTAACACACTATGATATTGAGTACCTTTTGACGATTTTCTCAGCTAATCATTGTTATTATTAGGCACAGTTTGCTGGAGTTATTTCAAAACGTAATAGGTGTCCGGTTTTTTTTGAGACACAGTGTAGGCTATAGCGTGGCAATGGGACAGATACCTCGTTCCACAGATCGTATTTCTAGTTACTGTGATAAGACTTGTATAGTATGATATTGGACTGTGATTTGCGCCAGATAATGCAATTTTTTTTGCATATTTTTTTGTCGAAGCGTTAATTTTTTTCAACATGTGCATTAACGCGTTAATAATGCATCATTAATATTGCTCATATTGTAGGTGGACTGCACCGAGAGGGTGAGTGGAATGAAACCCATGAAGTTGTGCTTGTGTTGCAGGACCATGACAGTAGTGATAGAATGGCAACAAAACAATTTCTAATTACTTTAGTATTATTCAGTTATTAAATAACAGCAGTTTAATGGAATATTGGAACTCTTATTTCACAAAATTTGGTAAATTTACATATGGGCATTAATTTTTTTAACATGCATTAATTTATTAATGCGTTAAGTTGACGCATTAATTTGCCAGCTTTATATTTTTGGTGACTTGTGTGTTTGCATTTGTATTTCTGCTACTCATTTCTGTAGATTATTCTAAGTTATGCACTAATAATAATAATACCATTGAAATGCATATAATTATACAACAGATTAGCAATTTTTGTGGTTTGTGGTTAAATGTTAGAGAAAACTTGTCTTTCTGCGCTTGCAGGCATTTGGTTTGGTATTCTGAGAGGAATCACCTTCATTGGCATCATCACCAACGTAAGTGTGTGCTGGGATGTATGAAGAGATATAACATAGCAAAATATTTTCAATTGAAGTTTATTCCTTGCCATGTTAATCAGTTAAATAAGTGCCATAACCAAGGATGTCATGACTGAGTGTGATTAGGTTCTGGGCGTTTTTATGCCGTGTTTATTTTATTTTTTCTTATACCAAAGATGGAAAAGTGAATTGTCCAACATGTATCAGTTGTCTGTTAACTATGTTTCATAATAGCAGTGCTTATTGTGGTGAGATACTGATATATGTGGTATATTGTGACTAATGTGGGTCAAAAACTGAGGCCAAGAGAGAAGTTAACAATAAATTGAAAGAAAATTGATGAACATGAGAAGAGTAAGAAGTGTTCTGGAGAGGTTTGGCAGGTTTCCGTGTGAGATTGAATATGAGAGTGTTGCTCTATTACCAGTTAATAAACACAACGTTAACACAACGTGTTAACGACTACACCATGCCACTATGTTGTCTGTTTATAGGCGTTCATAATTGGCTGGACGTCGGACTTTGTTCCCCGCATGGTCTACCAGCTGGCCGTCAGTAAGGACAGTTCACTGCATGGTTACATCAACAGCAGTCTCTCGTACTTCAATGTCAGCGATTTTCAGGAAACGAGCGTTCCACGAGCCGAGATCTTGAGTAAAGAGTTTGCAAACCTAACTGAATGCCGGTACGCCTCTCTCGTTGTTTGTGCGTCTCATGGACAGAAACATGGTGGAAATTATGTACTGGTATTTTTGTGACTGAGTCGCAGCTTTGTCATCTTAGATGAGTGAAATCACATGGTGTGCCTGAAAATGATATTTGTTATGGTTTTTAGCCGACCATACTTAAATATGGTATGGTTGTCATCTGTCTGTTCATCTGTCATCGTCTGTCACGGATGTATTGGCCATGTTCCATAAACCTAGGCATGCAAAATTTCAGATATTTAGTGCAAGGGGAACATTTCAAATTTGGGATTGAATGAATTGGGATAGGAATTTCAATGGTAAACTGGCCATATCTCGAAAACGGTGAGAGATATGGCCAAGGTTACTACTAATTACTAGAGCTGTCAAATTAATGCATTAATTAACACGTTAATGTGTTAATAATTTAACTCGCGTTAAAAAGTTAATGTATGTACGTAAATTTATGTTAATTTACTAAATTCTGTGAAACAAAAATTCCAATATTTCATTAAACTGCGGTTATTTGACAATCGATTGAATTCAGGTAACTAAACTGCAGCTGCCGTTCCTTCACTACTGTAAATAAATAATTATTCCAACAACAGGCTAATAGATTTTTATGCTAGCTATGACGTCAGTTATTGTTCATTGTACGTTTTAAAATGTGTTTTTAACTGTCTATATTCTACAGGTGGGGCCCCCAAGCGTTGCGAGGCCCGGGGAAACTTACCTCCCCTACTTTCACTCTCGACGGACTTGGGTGCATTAATAACGCATTAATTAATGCATTAAAAAATTAACACTTTGACAGCTCTATTAATTACTAATAGGAAGTAGCATATGCCGTTTTAAATGAGATAGAAATCATCGACCTTGGTTGCCCTTGAAGGTCGTTATGCGCTATTGTGGCTAAACAGTGCAAGATAGGTCTTACATTGCTATTGGTCAATAATAGGAAGTAGCATATTGGGTTTCAAATAACATGAAAGTCATTGGCCTTTGATGACCTTGAAGTCATTAACAGTCAGTACGGTCGGCTATCCTAGCAACAGCTGGGCTTCCTGTTCATTAGATGGTATGATATCTCAAGAAAGTGAACTGCAACAGATGTGAACTTGAAAACTTATCATCTACTGTAGGTAGAATATGGTGAGTGGCTGATACCCATAAGGAGTTTTTGTTCTTGGTGACGAGAACTGCAGTGACGAAGGAACATAGTTTCTTTGTTATTTACAAGCTGTGCTTGACCACAGTTCTTTGATGCTGTTGGTTTGATTGATGGGAATGGCATTTGACCTGTAAAACACCTGATCTGAGTACACATCCTGACATGAATATTGAATAAACATCGTTGGAGTAGAAAAGCAAAAAGAGTGGATTGCATTGTAACATGGCATTATATTGTGTGAGCTATATGCAGTAAAACAACGTAGTGATGTAGTGAATGATGCATGCATGGTGCAGTTACGCGGACTATCGTGAGCCACCATCATCCACGGACAAGTACGAATTCACCGGCTTATACTGGCATGTGTTCTGTGCTCGACTTGCCTTTGTCATCGTCTTTGAGGTTTCACTGTTCGCCTCTATACTTGCAACTCTGTGTAGTAATCTATGATAATATCTATTGTGCTTGCTGTGTGCTTTATACAAAATTTACAGGTCGCAGTGTGGCTTAGTGATATCATATTGGTCTTGGTTTTGGTCTGTGAAGTTACTGTATATCTGGCCCACCTGGGTGGGTCATTGTTTGTACGTATAGCATCATGTTAGTTAACTATGCCACACCAATCAACTCGGGTAATCATTCGATCGGTAGGAATAATAAATACTGACTGTGCATATAGTCACTGCTAGCGAAGAAACAGCAAGTTCAGAATAATAGTGGGCTCGGTTACCACAACTGTTTGCATGCTGTCTTAGTTTGTTAAAGATATAAATGTAAGTCACAGTTTGGAGTGGAGAATCAGTGACTATTAAACAAACTTAGGTGTTGGTTTGTTGACGCATTATACTACTGTAGACAGTATGGTAGACGTATATTGGACGAGTGCAGCCATGTAATAATGCATTTAATCATTTTCAAAATCAAAAAGTTACAAGGCATGATGAGCTCCCACACGATGGAGACATAAAACTTGGCTCAGTCTCAGCAAAGTCAGCATGATTAGCTTCTTGGCAGTTGACAAAATGGATACATTGCATACGGCTGTGAGTCAGCATCTAATAAGCATTGTGATATATTTCTGCTGCTAGAAAAATTTGATGTGAACCTGATTTTAGTCTGGAGTGAGTGAATTGTGTGAACGGGTGATTTGTGTTAGCATTTTGTGTTCTTCCTGACGTGGCTGGTGGCATACCTGATCCCCGATGTGCCGGCGTACATTCGGCTGTTGATGCAGCGTGAACTGCACTTGGCGAAGGAAGCGCGTTATAGTGAGGCTTTCTCGACGCTGCACGAAGAGAGACGTCAGACCAAACGATTTGATGACATCGCAGCAGGAGTGGTAGCCATGAGACGTGCTAGCCATGAGGATGCCACTGCAGCTGCTGCTGATGATGTTACTACGCCACAAGCTGTCTGATGTGCTGCCAAACACCACCTCACTGCGGAGCCAATGTTGTGAAACTTTTCTATCTGTTCTGCCATTATTTTTGTATCCAGACTTCTTTTTGTAAAATTTCATGGTTGACGTGTTAGCTAACCTTTCGCTGCTTTGGCACTGTTGGTGAAGTGATAGCAAAGGCATCCAGTGCATTAAAGTGAAGTACCCATAACTCCAGACAATCATCCTGCTAAATAGAAGTCACCTGATGATTATAGCTGTCATGATATGGTCTGTGTGGCTGTAAAAGTGTTTTTATCTTTTAAGTGACAAAAATATAAGCTCAGTGACAGTGACAGGCATTATTGTGCAGTAAGTTTTTTTTTGATGTCTAGTCTCTTTTTTTGTCCCATTTATGTATGCAATGAAATTTTTTGCAGGTAGTCATTATTGTGGATTTATTTGGACATGTTAACAAATAAAATTGTTATTTTTGTTAAGCTGTTGATGAAATATTATAAGTACATGGGTAGACATGCATTTTGGCAGCCTAAACAAAATACACAGTCAACTTACTGCCTATACGGGCCAAAGCGTGCATGCGGTCAGTTAACCCTGACCCTAATCCTAACTCTAACCCTAACCCTAACTCTAAACCTAAGCCTAACCCTAGGCTTCGCCTGTATATAGGCGGTAAGTTGACTTTGAATTTCGTTTAGGCCGCCAAACTGCATGTTTACCAAGTACATTGAGTTGTGTAGACTTCACGAAAAAAAATGTCAATTTTTGGTTTTGATGTTGTGAAGTCACATGGCATTACTTAGCCATTTTCTTGTTATTGTTGTTTGCTTAAACAAATCATTACTGATCTTGATTTTGTGTTATGCTTTGATTATTGTGACTGATATTGCGTGCTTTATTAGAAGTAGTTGAGTAAACATTGTATGCATGTTGTTATTTCTTGTTTAAGCCACGTTGATGTCAGATGCAGCATTGTTCACATGCAGCAGAGATGTTTTAATATTTTACAAATGTCTTTTATATTTTTGTGTGCATGCTTCGGTTACTGATTGTGCTTATGCCATTTCAGAATTCTTGTAGCATGTAACAGTTGACTTGCTTCCTGTTTTTTAAAACTTTTCTCACTGTCACTTGGCCTAAGTTTATTACGCACCGCAAGTCAAAAAAGAACAGACAATACTTTTTTTGCTAGATAGCGATCAGTCTTTCAAGTCCTTTATGAGTACACTTGGCATTGAATTTGCATTCAAGTGGTCGTTTAAGATCTTGCCATCTACCATACTTTGCTAAAAACTTGCTGCTGATAGCACCAGTCATTGAAGTTTAAATGTCATTCAGTATTCCTTAAGATGTAAACAATTTATTTTATGTTTTATGGAAGAATGTAAAAAGATATTTTTCTCATGTCATGTCCATTACTGGACAGTGGTATTAATCCATTGAGGAATTTCCTTCTTACAGCAATTTTACTTACAATATTATGGGAACACATTGTACGATGTTATACTAGTAGCTATAGTATGCTTTTTAAAATGCTTTGTGGCATTTATATGGCAGCTGTTGGTGCATAAATCTGATCTGGATGAGCATATATACACTGAGTCAAAAAATTAAGTCGCCAGGTTGTTGTTAAACCGCTCATCAAGTACGGATTGATCTTCACAAGGTAGCATACAGACTACGAAGAAGAGGAGAACAGATTGTCAACAGTCTGGCGATTTTTGCTCTTATTTGAAGTGAAACGTGTTCTTCATAAGAAGTTCACAAAGCAAAAGTGATGACTCACAGTGTATATTTCATTCTATAGTCTAAGTGTAATGCTATGTTAGTGGTATTAATAAAAGATATATCAAGATGGCATTGATCTTCTAGATTTGACAGTTTCTAGTCAGCACTTCAAGCCAGTTTGACATTGCTAAGGCCAGTTGACACATTACGGTGTTTGAAGTGTCGCGTTATTCATGCCTGCGAAGTGTGAACGGGGCTTTAGTGGCACATATTGGAGTTGGAGCTTCTGTGATGTCTTCTGGTGCGTAGAAAAGAACTCATTTTGCCTCATACAGTGTGCCTGTTGTACCTGACTACTTTATGTTTCTTGTGTCAGTTATCATTGACCAGTAGTGTTACATTGTGCCGTAACGTAGCAGGGGTTCAGCACTGCATTACTTTGATTATATTAGTCACTACAGGGTGCGGCAAAAAAGTGGACGCCTAAAGTTTTTCGCTGCTTTTTGAGCAACCGTTCGGAATTTTTGTTTGAAATTTTACAGCTTTATTAACTAAAACCTTCTACATCTAACTGCCAAGTAAAATGTGATTCTATTGAAAAACGCCTAAGTGATAGACTTTTTAACATGACCACCTACCGATTTTTAGCATTACAGCTACAATACCAATCCAATAACATCGTTGAAACAACACAGTCAACTAATGATTTCATTGTCACTGTGAATGTTCGAAGTGTCCACCGCCAGCTCCAAGCTCCAACACAAGCCTTCAGTCACTTAATTTGATGAGTCTTTTACAGCTTTGTCAATCGGTCCTTAATTTTTATGGCAGGTTGCCCCAGATAACCTGAAGCGCTTCCTTGACTTTGGCGATTGTTTTCTACTTTGATTTAAGTTTGCAGTAAGTCTCCAACATTGCACTCTACACACGATAGTCCATTGGGTTTATATTCGGCAAGTTTGGAGGCCACTGGTCCTTTGTGAAATCTGGACAGTTGGCTTGCAGTCCGTTCCGTGCGTTGCACGCCGTGTATGCTGGCGCGCCGTCCTGCTGGAAGATGAACCCGGTAGGCAGCCGGCGATTGCTTTAAAAGAACGATAATTTAGTGATAATTTATAAACAATATAGATTACTGTTTATCAAAACGGAACTGTGATGTCATCGGCAGTAACGTGTAACCAGTTTTTGAAAATTAAACAGCATTTTTAGCTTGAACATTTTTAATGCTGAAAAATCGGTAGGCAGTCATGTTAAAAAGTCTATAACTTCGTCGTTTTCCAACAGAATCAAATTTTACTTGGCAATTAGATGTAGAAGGTTTCACTAATTAAAGCTGTAAAATTTCATATTAAAATCCCAAACGGTTGCTGAGAAAACGGCAAAAAAACTTTGGAGGTCCACTTTTTTGCCGCACCCTGTATAGTCATTTCTTTGCCACTCATATGGTTTATTCACATCAACGCTGCCTCAACTTTACTGTGTTTTGGCAAATTTTTCTGTCTCACAGCATCATATGTTTTTGTGTTAATGTGTTATGTCTAAAATGTTTGAAGTTCCTGTACCAGAGAGTGTTTGATTTCTTTTTACCGCTACGTAAAGTTCGTGCTGTATTTCTGTATATGCTGTAGTGTAGTTTCTGCAGTCCATTGTTTCCTGGTAGACTCAGGTATGGTGACATGGTGCCAATGCATGTTGCTCATAGACAAGATGCAAACCTCGTGCGCTTTGCATAATAATAATCTTGTGCTGAAATGGATCTAAAAAGTTAGGCAAGTCTTGCTGATGTAACTCTTAAAACTATCACACCCTACTTTTAGGAAACATCTCAAAATTATTTGTCCAGTACTTCCCTTTTTTAGAATGTTGAACGCATTTGAGTTTTTTTACAGTTGACACATTACGTAAATTACTTACTTTCTTACATTGATGTGAATAATTATCATCAGGTTGAACTTGATTCTTGTAAGCAGATACTTTTCACTGTAGATGATTATTTCACAATTTTTCACTACATTTCATCGCGTCTTTCTTGTACAAGTGATGATAAATATCTCAATTCTGAATTATTGTGTGTGCATGCTGGACAATGGATAATAGAAATTAATTGTTTGATTTGACGTTGAGACCATGCTGTGCTTTTAAGTTTTGCTGCAGATGTCAACTAGCTTAGAGAGTGTACTTGTTAGATAGTTGGTTTTTGTGCTGTTACTGGATTGTTTTTTGCGAGTTTTAGCATCAGTTGATATATTGAAACTGATCTGACATTGATCATTTTCATCCTTTGTTGTGTGTTTGTTGGTACTCAGCGCAGTGCCAATATTTTTTAGCTTTGATGCTTGCAGTGTTTTTGGTTCTTTGGACCTTTTTGCGAGGCGTTATTTTTTCAATGATTACGGAATGTTTGTGCAAAAACGATAGTTTTCGTCATAACTTCGCTTAAAAATTTTGAGTTTTTGTCGCCATCAGGTTGCAAAAATAAACAAGCCATCAAATTAAAAACACAGTCCCTCGGTAGTGATTCATATTGCTAGTCATTGTTATATTGATGATATCGGGTAATTTTAGCATGACATTAATTGCCAGCTGTTTTCATCGATTTTTCAAATTTTGGCATGTGACTCATCATTAAACATCGTGGATTTTCTGACTAATCACAGATCTCAAAAGTAACGTGATCGACCATTAATCGCTCAGTGGTAACTATTAACTTTTCAATTGTTAGCTTACTAGCTGAAACCGTAACAGTTTTAATGTTGCCAATTCTGTCACTATACGTTCGATTGCCACTTGTAAAGGTAAAGGTAAAGGTGTCAATTTGTATAGCGCATCGTCGCGAACACGCCTCTAATGCGCTTTCGTCACTAACCAGAGTCGCCTGCCGCACGGCCACCGTGTGCAGCCTGCAGACACAGGCTGGCGCAGCGGCCGGCTAGGCAGCCCCAGTCAGCTGTACCAAGGTCCCCACCTTCCGTAACCCATATAATGGGTTACTACTCATTTACCCGACCCCGGAGGGATGGCAGGCTGAGTTGGCCTTGTTAGCTCACTGATAGCGGACGCTTTACCCACAAAGTGGTCAAACGGCCATCCACCAGTCTAGCGCAGGATAGGGAAAGTTCGCCGGCCATGACCGACGTTCTAACCACTGTGCTACGCCACCAACGCTACGCTTTCACTATCGTTAATTATCACAGCATTTTTTTGTGCAGAGCTCCGGCTCAGCGTTACTTGATACTAATCTTGTCAATAAATTCTGTTAATATTCTTACCTCGTGATGTCTGAGTGTCGTCAGATAGTAGGCCTAAATAAAAAAAACCAACATACTTTTTCTGCAAATCAAACATTCGTGACATGGATGTGAACTGCTTGTTATTATGTACTTATTCAGACTGAGCGTACGGCAGTTTGCTTTTTTTTTAACCTTTAACCTAGACAGTAAAGAGTAGAAAATTCAGTAGGCCAGGCCTATATAATATCAACACAATTGTAACAATATACAGTACACACTATGCAGAAGACGGAGGACGACATCATAATGAAGTCTGTGGCTTTACAGTTACGTCACTGTCGACACGGGGAAGTGCTGTGACGTGGACAGAGATTGCTGTTAGTTAATTAGTTTAGCAGGTTTACGAGTAATTTTAAGCAAATCGCGCGACTAGGCCTATGTGTTCTTCTGTCGGAACAGCAGCTCTTAACAGGCGACACGCGGGCAGCGACTCATGCTTGTACGTACTCTCGTCCGTCACATTTTCTATAGTCAGTAGTTTGGGCCACTTCGACATTGCTAAGGCCTGCTGGATTCGGATCAGTGTTACGTCGCACAGTTGGCCGAATCTGTATTGTTCAGACGTATTTTCAGGTCAGTTCTGTTACATCGAGCCATATCTTACACGGTTGTGGAGTAAGACGTTGGCGGTTGTTGACGCGGTTGTTGTTCGTCTCTGCGTTCCGTCTGATCCAGTTCTGTCGACGACCCAGCCGATGACATCTCTGAGATGCTGTCGAGCGGAGCCGCCGCACCGACTGCTGGCTCGCTGCTAGGGACCGGGGCGAATGTCACCACCTGCGACTGTAAGGTGGCCGCCTTGGCCTCGGCGTCGGCCCGTGATCGTCGTCGTTCACGCCCGTCCAGCACGCACTGACGCCACGCAGTCTGAATGATCCGCGCGCAATACTCCTCGCGACGACGCATCATGGTCGACGTCGCCAGTCGACGGCGCGAGCGCTCCGGACCTTTCTTAAGGTCACCCAGCTCGCCGGTGACGTCACGCGTCGTGCCGAGGTAGTTCTGCGTCAGTGCGTCGAGGATGTCCAGACAGTGTACGACGTCGCCCTCGTAGATTGCAATGTCGAGCGTGATGAGTTTGCAGTAGTTGGGTGCCGGTAGACGCAGCGGCTCCTCGAGCGTGTCGACGAACTCGCTGAGACGCGACAACGCCAAGAACTGAGTGCACGTCTCGTCGAACAGCTCCCACACTTCGTAGTACATGTCGAAGTCGTCCTGCGTCAAACCCTTCTGTACGTCCTCCGTAGCCTAAACACACGTACCGGTCAGTTTTTTTCACGTATTTATTCGTCCTGTTCATTATCACAGTTAAACCACATAATTACAAGATCTGCGACTTCGGTCTGTTGTCGTCAAACGTCATTTAAAATTTTGGTGTAGTCTAATCGATCGCAGGCGCTTTAAGCTATTGTTAAGATCTGGCCAGCGTCGTCTTTTACGTAGAGAAATGCGAACGAAGCAAAAGCGGACTGAAATCTCCACTTGCGATGACGAGACTTGTTATTGTTCACAAATAAAGCGAGACATACCCCTACCGCACCATCGTCACCAAAGCCAAGAGTACGATGATGACCAACCGTAAAGACGAGGGCGAGGGCAATGACTGCAGACTTCGAGACCAAGAAGACCGCTTTTCGGTCTCGACTCTTAAGACCAAGAGTCGAGACCGAAAAGCGGTCTTCTTGGTCTCGAAGTCTGCAGT
>Ga0209671_1007933_pt1 | contig 11075 bp, 3 predicted proteins | sample WorMetHERISLAND2_2_FD_187401 | JGI IMG/M metagenome (GOLD analysis project Ga0209671, IMG submission 187401) | Marine gutless worms symbiont microbial communities from Max Planck institute for Marine Microbiology, Germany - Olavius geniculatus... | ecosystem: Host-associated > Annelida >...
ACGGTACTGGCGTTGGTGGCGTGGCGTCGTTGGTAACGCGTTTTGGCTAAAACGAAGTTACTCTACGCCGGGCCCGGTTAGTAGTGCGATGGGTGACTGCCTGCGGGCAGGAACTGCTATAGGCATTCGCGCGTCCCGTGAGCATTAGCTCGAATTTCTTGTTATAGTTAAGACGGTTAGTGCAGGACGCCAGAATTGCCTGAATCATCGTTTTTTTTGCCAGAAATAAATTCTATTGATTCATGAAAAGTATGCCCGGTTAGGTTACTTTTCTCAGGACCTATTTTGTAGACGACGATGATTGGTCAGAGAAGCCGGCACAGGTTGCTAACGACGACACAGATGACCCTGACCACGACGACGACGACGACGATGACGATGATGATGATGTTGCTGTAGGAAAAGTAGTAGTAGTATCTGTAGTAGTAGGCCTAGCCTATAGTTGTTGTTTTTTCGTTGTTGCCGTTGTTGTTGTTGTTGATGATGATGATGCTGATCGTCCAGTATCAGTGAGGGACGACTCGGACGCGTTTGACTACGTCAAGGTGCAGCTACCAATGGGCGGACGAGGAGACAACATCGCCAAGAGCGCACTCACCGCTAACCAGGTAGATAGTACCAAACTCACAGTAACAGTGCTTTCACTGCGGGTAAAACCCGCACAAAACAGAAAGACAGACAGAAACAAATAGTGCTAATATTTTAAAATAATAACAAGAAACCCAGCCGTCGCTTGGGTGAGCCGACCCTACTGCCTATATCCGAAGGCCAACGTCCGACTTCCAGTCGCAGAGAGAAAACAATTTGCCACAGAGGTGACTACAGTTCCATACACGCTATAGTGATGCTGCTATATAGAACGCTACAATTAACGCTATGCTAGCATACAGTAATACTTAGACACCTCTGATTGTGAACGAGTTGACGTCATAAATGTCTTTGCAGGCGTACATGCAGAAGTCGTCTCTGAAGGGTCAAGGCGTGGAGACGTTTAGCGCAGTTCCACTCGGCATTGCGGTCGGCTGCATCACGGTCTTCGTTGTTAGCAACAACAACAACTACTACAACTAAACAACTACAACAGCAGCAGCAGCAGCAGCAACTACAACATCATCATTCTGCACGGTCTTCGTTGTGATCGTGGCCGGCATCATCGTGATGCGTCGTCGAGGGACGTCCAGACGCTACGGACAGCGCCGTGCCGCCGGGGTCCCAGCCCGTCTGCCCCTCGACCCGGCCGCCTCGCCGGAGGAACGGCACGTGGCCGCGATGCAGATGACCGGCTACGAAAACCCGACCTACAAGTACTTCGTATGAAGAGCAGAACTGTCTGTCGTGCCTTTTTCCTCCGCCCTAGGAGCTAGTGGTTGCGTCCCACAGGTACTTCGCAGAGAGAAGAACCGAAAGTGGTAGATACAGGTCCGCTGCCTGTCTTTCTCCCCGCCTTTGGAGTCGGTGTTTGCGACTTACAAGTACTTCGAGACGTCGTCGGGCAGCGCATGAGCTTGGAAGCCAGGCTCCGCCCCCCTTGGAACGACGACGTTAAAGAAAAACATACATGAACTTTACCCGGCTCGTGTGTGTGCGTGTGTGTGTGCTGCGTATATATGTTGCTGTTAAATACCGCCGCTCGCTCTCCGATGATATACACGTGGTCCAGTAATCGGCGCCATGATCGGACGCCGTAATGCCGTGAAGTTTCACGTCGATTTAACGCTATACGCATGCGACGCATTTTGCTTTTAGTTTTTGCGCAAATGACGCGAAAAAAGTACGCTTTTACGTCGTATGCATTGTAGGCCTACGCAGCAAACGCTTAGAACGCAAGAAAGTACGCCGCGACAAACGCAAGAAACGCACGAGCAGTGTTTATTTTAGTGCGTTGCGTGTAATATTTCGACTTTCTAAGCGTAAAGTTGGCTTTAAAAACGGGCGCAGTCGTTTTTCGTCGTTTCATTGGGCGACATGGAAACGCTGTGGTGCCACGCCGGTGTCACATTACAGAGTCTCCCCCATGACAGAGTCTCCGGCGGCGCTACGTTTGCGCAATGAAACACGCGCCGGTTTTCTGACGTCTGATTTCGCAGCCGATTTCTGGACCGTGTGTCATTGTCTTTAAACGCGTAGCCAACGAGGTTTCCGGTACATCGACGGCTTTTTACAGTAACGGTAACAATATAACTTTTGAACAAAATACACCATTTTTCGGAGAGTGTGCCCCGTGAAAGAATAGCCTACCAAAATCCGTTACGAATTACAGAGTTATCATCATGAACTGATGTATTAGGCTACTTTTTGGGACACAGTGTACAGAATTCATTAGGCCTACAGTTTTAGTTTTTAACTTATTTGTCATAATTCTGCTGAAATTCCAAAGAACTTCAAGTTGTTTTGTTTACCAAAAAAGTTTTATGAAAATGTTTGTAACCTAGTCTTTCCTTTGTCGCACATTACTCAGTTGGTCCGTTTTTCTCACAAAAATTTTGGAGTTAAGCCTATGTATCTTTCGGGTTTTTGCCTGCTTGTGGGCTCTGTTGAAGATTTTTCGAGCCACCTATATGCCGTCTTTTTTGTATCTATTTAAGAAGTCTTTGGCTACGCGTTTATTTGTTGTTATTGTGTGTATAACCGTAATTCACGAAAAAACAGATCTTAAATTTTTAGAGGGGATGCGGGGATGCAAATGCTACGTATTATTTCATGTTTCACGACATGTCAGATTTTTAGGTTGTTATCATACCGAACAGTTTTTTTAAAGAACGGAAAATTTATGTAAATATAATTTGAAAAAAAAATGTTTTTATACTTTTGCTGAGAAACCGCAGCTTGTGTTGAAGTTTGTGCAACAAGTCGGCAACGATCGAAGTGGAATTTTGGCTTGTAAGCGCATCTTTCTCTAACTGTTTCTTTTTTATATGATATTTTTTCATCTGTTTACTTGCTATTTATCACTATTTTGCTGTCACTGCTCGATTTTTTTGGCTTCGATTTCGAGTTATAAATTTGAAATTTTTTTTTCAAAGTTAGAATTTTTGAATTCGAATTTATGTTGGAACGAAACGACGACCGTTATAAACGAACATCATAACTTGTTAGCAGTGTTGCCCGACACTTTCTGCTGTCTGTCCTATGCTTCTTATCGAGTGTCAGCATTAACTATTTTCGCGGCACCATCTATAACCTGAGTTGTCAAATACCGCCCGTCGCACGTGGAAGAATGCATTTACTGTGGCAACCTGTACAGAATCTTTTAACATACTAATTACAACCGCTTGAAGTTGACTGTAATTTGTAATAACTGTGCCGTTATTACTGGCGTAGCGATAGGGGGGGCAGTAGGGGCATGTGCCCCTCCCTCTAAGAGTCTATGCTCAGTTACTCAAAATAGAGCCAAAATGCATCAAAACACGTCATTTTCACACACACAAAATCCGGAAATTTTCTGTGGAAGGGGCACAGTCCCCTCCCTAGACCCTTCCTTCGTGGGGAGGGAAAACCCCTCCCCATACCGCACCCCTCAAGTTCCTCCACTACAAATAGATCCTGGCTACGCCACAGGCTGTTAGGCCTGACGTAATTGTTAACTGTGTCGTGTTAGTGAGTGAATGTGTAGTAGACCCAGTTTACTAGATTTTGGAAACTTTTATTATCAGTAAAACGCAAAGGGTCTAAATATGACGTTTAGGTGCCTATAGGGCCTATATACAGCTTGACGTTTGATAAAGTTATTTTTGCTTTTCCGGCCCCAACAGATTGCACAAAATTTTATCAAAATATGTTTACTACTATTGGGTAATCAGACAGACATTACCTTTTTTCGGCGGAGATGAAAATGTTGTTGCACAGTTGGATTATTGTTTGTTCGTCCGTGTGTAGGCCATGTATAGTAACTAAGTTGCTAGGTTTATTTTCGCTTATACCGTGAGTTATATTATACTTGAGCGGCGTTTTTCTGTCCGAGCTGATCAATTAAGTCGGCTGAGATATATTTTAATTTTCCCCGGACGACGCGTTATGTGATGTTGCGGCAACTTATTTAAGTGTATCTCAATTTATTTTTTCGTTTTAAAATAGCATTTACCCGTGGTAAGTATTATGTGGGTTCCAAATATTTGCATTTTTATTTTCGCACTAATAGTCGGTTGTGGTAAATTAATTGGTAGCCTACAAATTAATAGTCCCACTCGATGTTCTTATAGAATGGGACGACAATTGCGGCAGTAATAAGCCTGCTAACTACAATAATAAGTTTTATTTTGGCAATTCTGAAACTGGTAAAATATCGTACTTATTCATGTACAAAAATTGAAATTACGTAAGTATTCTGGAAGTGGACATATTAATGTTGGTTCTTTATATCACTTTTAGCTGCATTTATTCAGTTGTGTTACCAATTTGCATCGAACACGTTTCGCAGTTTCTAGTCACTTTCACATGAATTAGTTACGGACGAAAGTCGTATCAATATTTTGAGCACCGATTTCGTGTGTAATTGATATTAATTAACAGACCTAGTGGTAGAGAAGCGTGTCGTCGTGTGGATTTGTGAATTGTACGTCCGCGTTACCATTCCGCCATTCCGGTGTCGTTGACTGTCCTGAATCTGCAATTGTAAACAGCCTCTTAGCATTTTCCTTTGTCATTTGCGCATAACATATTGTTCTTTTAGGAAGCCGCATTTCTACTGAGATCTCATAGCATAAGGCCGATGCGTCTCGTTTTTTGTTCGTAAGTAGACTAAACTCCACTCTGGTGATTTTTCGAAAACGCCCTCTGTCGTTTGTTCTCTGCAACCGATTTGCTAAAAGATAATGTATCTAATTCTAAGCGCTACAACAATATCGTTCAGAGTTTTATTTCAGAATCTCTTGGTGAGATCCCCCAATGTGTCCGCTATGTTGCATTTTGGTCCACCTTCTAAGCAAATTTACAAGGAACGATACCATCTGTATATAGAACCAAGCCACTGTTATAGGCCTAGTTTGCCAGTAACTTAATTTATTCGTAAAATCTTAAGTCACTTTTTATCCGTTTTTATTTGTATTTTATTAGCGCACACATTTAGTTACCTTGGCGTTGTATTTGCGCGGTGATTTGTCACGTATAGACTATATAGCTTGTATGCGTCTGTACAGGGAGCGCCAAAATGTAGACACAAAATATTCGTTATTTACAATTTAACGCTGAAAAAGTTGCAGCTTTAAACTATTTTTAAAAACGCACGACTCGCGCTACTAATTAAACAGCAAAAACACAGATTACACCAATAAAATGCGTATCGGCACAGTAAAAGAATTATGAAAAAACTGTTTTTCCGTATCTGGCAGCAAACTGTACGAAAAATCCACTATTGCTGCACAAATTGTGACACTTAGGCCTAATGCAAGATGTGTGGCACGCCATTTGTTTTTGTCACTTTATCAAACTGCACAACGCACAGTGAAAACATTTATTGTAAATAAATTTACATAGGTGTTGTGCATTAGGCTGTAATTCTACAAAGCGTTCGAACAAATGCACATTGTGTCTACTTTTTGCCCACCTTGTAGTTTGACCTGCCGCCACAGTCGTGCATGCTTGAACGGATGGTTTACAGAAAAAACAGCTTAACTCGCTCATTTTTGTATTATAATTTATGCTTATATATGCGCAACAGTTTCACCAATCCCAGAACTGGTGAATAGCCTATACGATTCTGCGGAAAGCATGGCTGATTACACTTGCAGATTATTATATAATTTTGCATAAATGAGCATTTTCGCATCTCCTCTGCTCAACAGTTCATCTATCCGCGACTTATTTATCTGCATAAAGCCCAAACTTCACTAAAACAATTTGTGGTGGATTTGCCGGACAACAATTCGTACAACAAGTCGCATACTCAGTGGCGTAGAAAGAAATTTCAATTAGGAGGGCCTCGTCTCCTTTCCTTCCCTTTTCCCTTTTGTCCATTCCCTTTCCCCTTTTCCATTTTACCTTTCCCTTTCTTCCCGTGACCTCTTCTTTTTCTCTTCCCTTCCTTTCCTTAGAAGTAGGACCCCCTAAAATCCAGCTAGGGGGCCTGTGGAGCGCTGTGGGCTCCCCCAGCGGGGTCTGGGGCGGAGCCCCAACCGAAGTCGAATTTGGTGCATTTTAGCTTTTAAAAATAAGATCTGGTGGCAACAATTTTAATTATTTTTCCAAAAATAAACTGACCAGATTGGCAAATTTTGTGCAGTTTATACGTATGCTTATGTTTTGTCTGGAGGATTGGGAAGCTAAGCCTCCTGGGCCCCTTGGCTACGCCACTGTGTACCTATACAACATTTTCGGCCTTTGATTTAACGGTTTAAAGGTTTAAGCAGTATAGTTCTTCACATGAAACTCATCTTAAAGCAACGGGCGTCACCTGCCATATAGAATCACAGAGTGTTACCTGCCATTCGATACAAGTGAATGAGCCCCGCTTTACCATAGCCAAACAAACAGATACTCTATTTATTTACCCGGCAGGGATAAAAGGCTGAGTTGACCTTGGTTTGGTTATATACCGAGGTGGCTTACCTGTCCGAAGACAGTCACCCATCCAAGTAGTAACCATTTGATAGCGGTCTGACCGAGAAAGTAGAACCCGCGATCTCTCTATCATAAGTCCAACACTCTACCTCTACACTACGGAGTCAGTAAGCCATCGATTTGACGACTTGTTTTGCAGTTAATTTACAACAAATCCAATATACGTGGAGTTTGGGTTTAAACTTGGCCCTACTAGAATCTGCTCAAACTGGCATGACTGTTTTATATAGGCTACGGATATAGCTTTCAATGTGTGACCAACGGATAGGCCTATAAGACATGCATAGAGTCCAGGCACACGGAATATGGCCATACTGTGCAGTGTGCCCCGTGCAATTGTAGTATTGCTTTAACTAATGATTGTCGTTGTCGAATAATTAATTGCATTATTTTGTACCGATGATGCGCCGCCGTTGTTAGCTACAGTACTGAAAATCGTGCCGTGTTTGCATTTGCTCTATAGACATCGACGTAGTTAGGCCTATGTACATTTAGTTGGCTCCTACAAAATGTTACAATAATACAGATAAATCGAAAAGTAAAAAAACACTATTGTGGATTGAATTATTTTTAAACTATCGCAGATTATTACGAATTTCGTTCACGTTTTTTTTATCAAATTACCCATATTTTTTCTAACATAAGTTAATTGTCATTTTAAACAAGATAATGATCATATGAACACGGAGTCTGTCCAATGCATTTCGACAGTTTGCAGTATATATCCGTATAAATATAATCAGTGAGCTGTATAAACCGGTAGAAAAAAAACAAACAGTTTAATTAAATTAAACTGTTTGTTTTTTTCTAGGATCATTGCTGCTGTACAATTTGAAATTAATTTCAAATTGTACAGCAACAATGATCCTTTCATCCTTCCGTATTATTCTAACTAAACAATAAACATTGTCAGTCACGAGACCATTTGATTCGTCACCAGCGCTTTACTATAAAAGGTCCATCGTCATCATGCGCCTATCTGGCACCGTTATAGAGATTGGGCGCCTTAAAGATAATGGGATCACGAGTTTGACCTTTTGGGGTCACGTGACGTCATCGGTCACGTGACCATTCGACTTCCGGGTGTCGAATGCCTATCCGTGGTCCGTAGTGACCAGGCGTCTATCTGGCACCGTTACGGAGATATAGTGCCTCAAATATTGGACGCACGAACCTTGACACGGAAAGAAAGACGAAAAAATGGAAAGAAAAGGAGGAAAGGGAGGGAAAGGGAAAAGAAAAGAAAAGTGAAAGGGGAAAAGAAAGGGAAAGAGAAAGGAGAAAAAGAATGGAAAGTAAAGGAAAGGGAAAGGGAAATGGAGAGGGAAGGAAAAAAGGGAAGGGAAAAAGAAAGGAAAAAGGGAAAAAAAAGAAAGGGGGAAAGGTAAGGGAAAGGAGAAAAGAAAGGGAAAGGGTAAGGGATAGGGGAAGGAAAAAAGGAAGAAGAGGGAAGGGAAAGGAAAAAGAAGAGAAAAGGCAAAGGAAAGGGGGAGGAAAGAAAAGGGGGTGGAGAAGAGGAAGGAAAATGGGTAAGAAAAAGAAGAAAGGAAAGGGGAAGCTAAAAGGGAAGGGAAAGGAAAAGTGCAAGAAAGATAGCTTAAGAAATGTAGGACGCACGGACGCACGGACACTCAGGTGATTTTATACTCTGTCCAATGCTATGCATATTGCGCTGGACAGACAATGATGCCAGTATATGTAAAACTTATTGAGAAATAAACTATCTATGAATTATCGTTTTGTGTATTAAGTCTTCAGGTACGTGGTTGCCTGTTTAATAAAACATGTAGGGGCCTAATCTGCATATCGTCGAATTTGACAATAGGTTTTTGTTAGCGATTTGGCGTTATGAAAATGTATAATATAAAGTAGGCATAGTTAATAGATGTAAAGGTAAAGTTTCGTGCCGTCGTTAGCTGTGATAAAACAGTGAAAAAGACGTCGCCAATTGTCGGAAATAAATAAAACAATACCCAGTTGCTTATTTTTAGTTTGTGTCTGTAATAAACTGTAATAGATAAAATGACGAAATAAAAAACTAAATTTTCCTTGTGAAATAAATACGCCTTGTCGCTGTTTTCGTTTTTTTTGCTCGTTTATCAGTTTATCGTTATGTCCAACTAAGTTCGAACCGATTGTTTTGTGGAGAATTTCTTAAACTACGTGTTTTTAATCAGCATAAACTATATAATAGACACAAAGTTCTAGCCTACGTTGATAGTCATAGTCATTTCTCCGTAGCGTTAAAATAACCAGAGGTACAATCTACAATATAAAACACGGTCGGTCACCCCGAAATGGTTTTATATTTCAGTTTCGTGCTCCTCGCATGCATCAAATCCTGGAGACTGAAAACCACAACAAAATGCTTGCATCTGGCTCGTCCACACACATAACTCATGCATGCTTCTGAATGACTCATCTGTGTCATCACTCCACGCACAAAGACATGCATGCAAGCGGTAATTGCAGCAGTTTTTTCTCAAAGACCGCCGGCCGGTGGCGCTGCATGCAAGTAAAGCCATCAGTGATTTAAGAGGTTGTCGGTCAACTGCCGGCTGGTGTAACCACTTCCTCCGTGAGCAAACCTTTCAGTGAGACTTCCTGGTAGTTATGGCGGTAATGCATTATAGTAGGCACCGTCTAAAGGCGTCGGTGGTCTGCGTGACTACGCTCACGTACGCGTCAACCAACCGTGTCAGTTTCGTTTAGTTACGTCGCTCTGTACGCGTCTTTACGCTATTAGGTATTTTATTCGTGGCTTTATAGGCCGTGACCAGTGATAAAACATTTGAATATATCTCCTCTATTTATCACGAGTGATGGCATATAAATAAACAAGCAAGCAAATAAATAGATAGAGAAAACGTGTTCGTAAAACATAGCCAAATATCAGGCATAAGGCCTAGTCCAAGCTCACTCGCACACATGGAAGCGAAAGTAGCAAACTGAAGAAAACAACGAGCAGGAAATACAGAGTTTGTCTGTCTTGTTTACTAATGCTATTGGATATTGAGTGTCCCGTCAAAACCGGGAACAACAAAACTGGAAAACAATGATCTCGACTTAGATTGAGGAAATATGGTTAAGTATACGATTGGGGTTAGGGTTAGAGATAAGAATAGGGTTAAAGTTAGGTTTAGGGTTCGTGTATGCCTAATATCAGACATAAGGCCTAGTCCAAGTATAGTTTTGACAATCCAGGTTTTGCTAGGGAACTGGATATTGACATCCCTTTTTATGTCGCTGTGGTTCGCGACGTCTTTGTAAAATGAAACAAAACGTGCACATAGTCTATTTTATTTCAGGTTTAAACCGCAATCTAACCACAGCGTACGTAGCTTTCGGTTCAAGCAGTCGAACTAAGCCACCACGGTGTCTCTCACATAATATCTGTCTGTATGTCAGTCAGTTGGTGTGACGGTTTAAGGGTTTCAGCTGCAGGGCGCGACTCACGTGACCTTGCGGTCATGCGCAGTCCACAGTTTCCGGTCTCGTCATGGCAGATACTACACCTGTCAATCAAACGCAAGAGCCACCAGCATTACCATGCCACACTAGTCTGCCATACACCCCGTTACTCATGAACCACAGCCTAAACATTCTACTGTAACTCAGTAAGTATATAAGTAAGTCCATTTATAATCGATGCAATCTCCAAACAAAATGCCACAGTGTGCTGCAGTCACTGAACTGAACTGACACAATTTAGTTTATGACGAGTTGACCAATAGGCGAGCAGGACGAGCCCACTTGTCATTGGTTGACGCGTACGTGCGCGTGGTCACGTGGTCACCGACGCTGTTAGACAATGCCTAATGTAATGCATTACTGCTTGCCTATTGGCCAGTTGGTCAAAAACTACATTATGTCAGTTCAGTTCAGTTCAGTTACGTCGCTCTGTACGCGCCTTAAAATATGAACTACATTAATCTGCTTTCAAACTGTTCATAGCTCGTACAGCCATACTCGGTCCAGCTTCAGTGAATCTTATGTTTATAATTTGCTTCATGTTGAAATGATTTATTATAATACCATTATGTTTCCAAGTTAAAATACCGGTATTTCATAAAAAATTAAATACGCAAAATGCGTATTTTATACACTTACGAAAAAAAACTTGCGTGACTATTAGGCTATCTTACAAAATCCAGAGACAAACTAAAGAAATGCACAAACAGCGTTAAAGAGAATATAAAACCATTGCCACAGAAATAAATACTGAGGAAGTCGAACAAGCACGAGATGCCGAGAGTAGTGTTGAAACGTCTCATATAAGCCTCATTGTCTTTCATTTAATGAAACAGGTAAGAAAAAAAGAAGAAAAAAGAAAACTTTACAGCAATGCAGTTGTGTAAAAATAGGCCTATCTCTGCAGACAGATCTCTGCTCTGCGATCTCCCTATCTCATAGTATACGAGTAAACTCGCACATGGTGTTTTATAAAAAGGGACCCTTTTATCTATTTTCATAATTCAGTCAAATGAAAATCAGTTTAAACGAAATTTTTTTACCAGTTG
>Ga0209671_1007934_pt1 | contig 11075 bp, 6 predicted proteins | sample WorMetHERISLAND2_2_FD_187401 | JGI IMG/M metagenome (GOLD analysis project Ga0209671, IMG submission 187401) | Marine gutless worms symbiont microbial communities from Max Planck institute for Marine Microbiology, Germany - Olavius geniculatus... | ecosystem: Host-associated > Annelida >...
CCCCGTACAACTCTTCATTAGTCATGTATGACGTCCAGTGCACATTGAGGGCTTTCCTCAACATTCTTGTGTATGTGCCATTTAGTGTCTTCTCCTGAGCCTCTGTCATCGACCAGCTTTCACACCCATATAGCAGTATGGTTTACACTGTGGATAGAAAGAACCTTTTCTTAAGCTCTGGCTTCACTCTGGAGGTCCAGATTCTGGTCATTCCATTCAAGGTTTTCCAGGCCTGAGCTTTCCTGACACCGATGTCCTTACTAGAGCTATCAACCCATGACTCAAGATACTTACAGCTTACAGCTGTATCTTAAACACATCAGCAGAGACATATCTTTGTTCTGTGGACTTATTTACACTGATTTCTTAGTCGCCTCAGTCACCTTGACATGAGCAAGTTGTACCAGATAGTCTAGCAAGGTGGTTCAAGGTCAACTCAAAAACAAACATACATACAGCTGCAGTTTGCGTCGCACTTCCAGCAACTCGCTGGTGAGATGATCTCTCTCCTTGTCATGATCCTGATTCAATGCGTCCATCAGTGTTTGAGTCTTGATCAGTTCTTGACGCAGCACCAGTACATCATCAGCACCGGGTCTACACACACAGCAACCAAAGCACTAAAAAACCCAAAATAACACCGAGAAATGGCTAGAATACCACCAAACTCCATACCTATTGCAGAAATACATACAGAACACTGCATAACACTAGAAACACCAAAATATCACCACTTGGCACAATATCTGACTGATGTCAGCTCCACTATAGGGCCTTCACAATGAGTTTATCACAGAGAATAATTTGGCCCACATTAAGCCTGCCTTATCCCATGATAAATAACATAACATATGCGGTGACAACACTTTATATATTAAATAAATCATACAAAAGTAAAAAGACGTAGAAATCACATAACCGAACCAGTTCTTAATAGATCAGCATCAGGTTTATGTTTAAACATCATTACATGGATGTCGCTACAAACATCTACAAAAACACTAATTTGACCATGTGCAGCAGATGAATGTTGCTGACCTTATTTCCAAACAAACACCACTGCATCACTAAAAATACCTAGAAACTACCAAACGACTGCGGATAACTCACCGTTGACTGAGCTGTGCTTCCAAAGCCTGTACATACGATGACTTCTCTTGCAGTTGTAACTAAAACACCCATCAATTAAAAGAATGTACCACGTAATGAAGAGAATGGAATGCAGTGGCATCATGTCAGGGAAGAAAAGTAGCAGTGGGGTAAAAACTGCCCCCGCACCCTCTTAAATTTTGGGCCGTCAGAAATTGTCAAAAAACTTCATAAACCAAGCTGACATAGAAAAAGATTTTTGTTCACAAATGAGAACAAGAAATTTGAGCTAATGCTCATGAGATGCGTGAAAGCCTATAGCAGTTCCGGTTCAGTAGTTCAGCTGAAAATTGGGTGTTCATGCTAAGTTAATATACAAATACCAAATTCTCTATCTGGATCGCATAATGGTAGTTCCGTGGCATCACCTTGTGAATGATACAGACTTGTGTCGCAGCCCAAAATCGCCAGAAAAATCCATAAAACCCCCTATTTTGGTGTTCAAGGTCATTCAAGATCATTGAATTCAGCGCGAATCGAGAGCCAGTGTACGACTTCCTATTAGTGATTAATAGTAAACCTAGACCCTATCTTGAACCGTTACTGAGATACAGCGACTTATTGGCCAAAAATCGCAAATTTTACCTACCCCCCTCTCATTCAGCACCCTCGTTCGGGGTGACCCCCTTCGAATTTATGAAAAAGCTTTACGGTTCCTGAAACTAGAGTCTTCCAGGCAGCCGATGGTGAAGATTTGGTGATTCTAGCTTGCACCGCTTTTGACTGATCCACCCGTGTGACGGACGAACAGATGGACAGACAGAATTGTGATAGCTAAGACGCGCTGAAAGCAGTAGCTGCTTTCATGTGTAAAAATGTGTTGCAAACTCCCACTTAAAAAAACTTTAAAGCAAAATTAAAATTTTGAGCACCCATAATCAGTCAAAAATTTGCAGCCGTTTGTCAAAAATGTAGCTTCCCACCTGTCTAGTTTTTTAACCCACAATGCTGCTGAGTGAGCAAGGTCAACGGCACATTAAAAATTTCTTCTAAAAGTCAGTAAAATATGAAAACTACTGTGGTAGTTGTTGTCTGTCAAAATTATAACTGCTAGCTAATTATTCTTGTTATTACTCTGCTAATCGTAAAGTACAGAAACATTATTCTGACAGTATTTAGCATTTATAGTGCTACCTTCAGTGTGGCAATGTGATCATCAAGTGCAGCTTTCTGACTAATGATCTCATCGGCTTTTGACTTCACTGAAACAAGCTCAGATGCCTTACAAGCAGACAGACAAACACACACGAACATAAACATAAATAGACAATGCCGAGCAATGATTTCACGTTAATAACGACCAGCTAAAACATCTCAAGACTCAAGCATGTACAAAGTGAACATATGAAAATTGAAAATGCAGAACAATATGTAACAAGATTTTTACCTTACTGCAATTAACTCAAGTGCCACGAATACAATGATATGCAGACAGCCGATTTTCAGGAGTACAAAAGTCTTTTATCTCACTCATCATATCCCAGTGGCACAATCTTACTTCACCATTCAACTCACAATTTGCATACGGGTCATAAAAGTCTTGCTCAATAAATTGTACTACAAAAACTAAGCAAAAAAGTGCATTTTTTCTAAAGTGTCTTTCCAAAAGACAGCAGAGATTTTTGAGTCACAGGTTCTCAGTAAAGGCAGATATGCATAGTGGTACGTAATCTTTCAATCGAAAACATTTATGATTCTGCATCAGTTAAGGACAAAATGGTAATGAGAAGCTCAGCAGATATGAGATCTAGGGAGCGAGTGAAGCAATACGACAACCAAAATCAAAGAAAACTAACTCAAACAAATTCAAGTCCGGCTTGGAATATCTTTAGAAAATTAGCCAGTTAAACAAAAACTGATGCAGCAGCAGCAGCTCCAGTATATATTAGTAATATATGTACCAGTTGTCCTGCTTTGGTTTCCAACTTTCCTTTGTCTGTCCTTAGAGCTGCATTATCATTCTCAGCTTGGGTCAACTGCTTCTGCACCAGATGTACTTCAGATGACACTAATACAAGCAGCATATAGTAACTATTATAAATATCAGGTAAAGATTACAGATTACAATGAATGCTAAGCATATGGATGTGAAACTGAATGTAATAGCTTACAGACTGACCACATTCCAGCACTGCAAAATTCCATGACAATACCCCTGGACTTACAGTAAACTTCCAAGTTTACTTTTCCAAGTTTACTTTTCCCAGAATTCCCTAACATCTTCAATTTTTTCCATGACAAGTTGCCACTCAAAACTGAAAACAATGTGGCCAAAACAGCTAGATGGACCTATCACCAAGAAACAGCTGAACCACAGAATCATATAGGTTAATGTGCATGCAAAATGAGCAAGTAGTGTTCATGGAGTTACATCAAGCCCAGCAAAATGTCACTTACGTAGCATGCGACTTTCTTCGGACGCTTTCAACTGTAACCTCAGCATGTCAAGTTCTGCGCGCTCCTACAATGCACAGATAATTGCATTCACAGACCCATGAAATTCTGATAAGCAGAAGCTAATTTAATACACATTCTGTTATCAAAAATGGGGGAAAATTTCAAAGCGTCACTCTCAATCACACGCCGCAAAAATTGAAAAACATAACAGACGACTATATTATAACTACTATAAACCCAATGGACATAACACACAAATGTTATAATTCTAAAGTATTATCCTTAAAACAGTTAAACGATGATCAGATATGGTGATGACAGTTGCCATTGGTAACAGTAACAACAATAGCAGAGTCTTACAACAATAACATCACAACTTGCTGCACACATCCAGATGAAACTGTCAGTAAGTTATTTCATCGCAGCTTCTTTGACATTCAGTTTTTATTCACAAATTAAACCATACTTTATTCAACTACAGACATAGATATGTCAACAACAAACAAAACTACGCAAGTAACAAAAATGATTTAGTAACTGTATAGCAGTACTTGCACCAAAATTAAACATGCCAATTCTATCCAAAGTTCGCTTGTTAAAAAAATCCAACTCAACCATAAGATTAACTATCATTCCATCCATATAAATGTACTGTTATTGTTAGCTAATAACACAACACACATATTATGAGCTTAGTTCTTAAAGCCAGCACAAAACATACTGGTTACAAAACATTCTCCAACAGAATACAATCAACTGTTAAAACATGCAATAAATTAAACATCAGCCACATAAAAAATGCATGTTAATAGAAAGCTCACATCCAACGTCATGCAATTTATGACAATTTAACGAGAACAATATCAAACACAGACTTGAAGGCAATACATGCAACAGTCAGGTCACCACATGGCTGGGATATCACTGATACCCAGTCATAACACAGGTAGCAAACTGATCATACCTCTGGCCCACAGACACCCTGCGACCATGCTGTCATGGTACTTGTGTCAAACGATGTCTAACGTCCGACAGACGACACAAAAATAGCACAACTACATCATAGTTTACCACACTTTCTCATGTGGCATGACTGTTGCGGTGCCAGACTTGCAATCAGCAAGTTACTGGTTTAAATCATGAACATGATGCTGCCTGACAGTGATACTAGATAAGTTGTTCACAACGTTAGCTTCGACTAACCAGCACTATAATGTGGTAAAAACCACAAAAATAAAGCAGACATGGCAGAGATGTGACCTACTGCCCATAATATTGGTGCACTCTGTAGTCTCATTGTTCGCTCAAAATCGAGAAAACAGAGATGAACACTACACTTATAAGTCACAAAGAAGTGAGACGGCAATGCTTACTGCGAGTTTTACCTTTTAGCTTAGCACATTTCTGTCACTAACTTCAATTAATAATTTTTAAAGTTAAGTTTCCAAGTGATCTGAGGGTCAGCTGTGATAGTTAACATCTGATACATATGGCAAATAGACAGCATTAAATGACAAAATAAACAAACCTTTGAATAACCATGTCCGGCAGTATCTGCAACGTCACCATTCCTAAACATCACACAAAAATATGAATTACATAACTCAGTAATACAAAAACATCAGAAAATAAGATGAGATACTTATTGAAGTAATACAAATCAACAAGCAGTACAACACTGAATCACCATTAACCGTTCTAACAAATGTACAATAATGAACATAAAGATTACAAACTGAGGTCTCTAAAACTTCTTAGAGGTCCGTGGTCACCAAAATTAACATATACATTTTATCCATTTTCCTGAAAGTGCAGAATTTTATGACAACTTTGACAGTAATATCAGCGCCCAGCGTTCTGTCAACACGGAAAAATTTACCTTTGAAGTCGACGATCTACGAAAACGACGTAGAAAATGCGCCGCCATGATGACCTGCGGTGATGTCATGAGTTTAGCCTATAGACGTCATGAATTAATATTCATGACGTCTATAGGCTATAGCCTAGGCTATAGCCTAGCCTAGAATGATGACGTCGTCGGCTAGCCATTAATATTCATGACCTATATGGGCTAGGGTCATGACATCACTGCAGGCACTGATAGATTAGAATATTTCACATAACGGAACGTAATGCCGCATTTCGTTTGAATTCACGCATTAATTTCATATATTTATGAAGCTCAAATCGACATATTATATATGCGAGGTTAAATGTCTAATTTAAATCTACAGAAATTGCGCGAGTGAGTTTGACCGTGGCCATGGACCTTTAGAAACACAGCATGGCACAAAATCATATCCGCAATGAGTAACCTTACTAAGTACAAGCTGACATACACTGTGACTCAAAAAAACAAATTCCTGATAAATTTTCAAATAGCTCCAGCAGTCCTGGTTCATTATTGATGGCACAAAGAATAACAACTTTACTCATCACTCTTATTTCATTTAGATTATTAAAAATAAAGTACCAGAGTAAGGTTTTCCACGGGCACCCACAACAAAAGCAACTACACAATGATGCTCCAGCGAAACAACAGCGTCAGCTATAAAATTTTGACTCATTAAACATTATAACATTAAAAAACTATTGATTAGCATCAATGCGACATCATAGTCAAATGTTACAATAAATGTTCAAACTGCTGTCCCTTTTTAATCAAAAAATTTAAAATTTTACAAGTGAAATTAATGCAAACTCACCTGTTGGAGTTGTGATGCTGGTTGAAATGGAAACTCAGAGCTTCTGCTGTAGGTAAATACATCTTACACACAGGACATGGAAACTGCTGAAACACATCAACAACAAAGGCAAACTGTCAATCTATTCCGACATTAACAGACAGACACATCACAATAACATACAGGACAAACAGACAATGATAACTGATAAGCTTGTGTGTAAACTCGATACCAGAAAATATCTAACTGTTTTTGACTAAAATAACTTACAATTCTGCAACTGAATAAGACAGGAGTTGATGTTATTATGCTATCAAAATACTGGAAGAAAATGCAAAATCTTTCACTAACATGACTCTAAAGCATTCTCCAAATGTAACAGTCAACAAATAAACTGTAAAATAGTGCCACTCATTTGGCATAACTTTGGCAATAAGTAAGTAAGCAAGTAAGTAAGTAATTTATATAGCATGTTAACTGTAACAACCTCGAACGTGCTCGATGTGCTAGTAAAATGAAAAGTAAAAATGTTTTTGATGACATCTGAAAGTAGGTAAACAGTGTGAAATGCATTTGAGAGTGTTCAGCAGAGCGTTCCAAGTAGATGGACCGGCATGTCCAAAAGCATGGTTTCCGTAGGTTGTCATCTTGATCCGTGGAACCTGCAGCTGACCACGGCTTGCAGATCGCAGATGTCCGCGACTGTCAATGCTGGCGACTAACTGGCAATGAGCGATTAGGTATCCAAAAGCCATGCTGTGTCGACACTTGTATATCTGAATGCACAGTCGAAACCTAATCCGGTCAGTGACATCCAGCCAGCGTAATACATAGGGCCGGAAATGGGTTAGTCCTCAATCGTACTTGCCACAGTTTGACATGACTTGCGCAGCTGCCCTGAGAACACGTTGCAACTTGGCTGTCGTCTTCTTAGGCGAGCCAGCCAGTAGACCGACACAGTAGTTGAGGCGGTTGGCGACGAACATGTGAACCAGTGTGGCGACAGAGTCGTCATCTAGCGAAAGTTGGACACGATGTAGTTGTCGCAGCTGGAAAGAGCACTTAGCACTGGGCGAAGTAACGTGCTTGTCCATCAACAAGTTTGGAGTCAGCAACACTCCCAGCAAACAAACGACGTCGGATGACTTGATGTGGGCTCCACCAAGCGTCAGAGAAGGACCACTGCCAGGAATCTTGAGTAGATTGTGCTTGGCACCAGTCCACATCAGCTCGGTCTTGTCGGTGTTGAGTCGAAGATGGTTTGCGGCCATCCAACTCTCAACAGCTGCGACACATTTGCCACACTACCTTACAAAAATGACTGTGAATGTACCGAGGTATTGGCATTTGATGGTGGAGTAAAACTGGATGGTCCATCACCGGCGTGAACCGAATCAAAGTGTTTCTGTAAAGCCTCTGGATTGCTGCAGCTCACCATACATATTGGACATACAAAGCCCTGCAAAACAGCATGAGCCACATGTGTGATAAATAGTACAAATCACTGCATCTAATAAGTAAGTAAACAAGTAAGTAACGAAACAGAACAACTCACAAAGTGCTACAATGACTCAATGTTGTTTTAAACAGCTCAACACTAGTATTTTGCTGTCAAAGTTATACTGGCAATCGCAGATTATTCCACAGCAATAGTACAGCTACAGTAAAGTAACTATGATCTCTCACCAATCTGTGAAGTCCCAGAGTTGGACAATGGGCCGATGGGCCGGACAACAGGCCAGATGACTGGCCACTGTGGACAGCCCATCACCTGGTCTAAAAGACAACAGGCCGATGAGCAAGACAACAGCAACCTGCTGCCTGGTAAAAGACAATGGCCAGATAGCAGACCAATTCTACTTGATAGATTCCACACTTCTTTTATTAAAAATGTTCATTTAATACTATGTATTTAACACTATTTAACAAAGAAATGCTTCATCATTATTCTTTCTTTACCAATATCATCACAGTAAACAGCTAGCAGCCCATCATCTGGCTCATCGGCCCGTGGTGTTTTAGAATGACCGAAGTGACGCGAAGCTGTCCGCTGACCTGAGATGCCGATGTCTCCCACCTGTGTGATAAATCAGTAGTTTATGGGCTGACCATTAAGCTGTAAGCTTAAAGGTCTAGCCCTTTGGTACGAGTTGTCATCTATCTGCCCGTCATATGTCTGTGTGTAACGAATGTATTGTGGCTAATCAGTAGGTCTAAGGGGAACAATTTTTATGCAAATAATTAGCCTTATATCAAGGCTCTTTGCATGTTGAGCGATGCAGTACAAAGGCACATTTCAAAATTGGGGTTGAATGGAGGGGGTAGAAAAATGCGCATTTTCAACTGAAAATTGCCATATCTCAGAAAAGGTGAGAGATAGGGCCAAGGTTGCCATTAATCACTCATAGAAAGTTGCATGCCTTTCAGATAAGATGAAAATCATCATTAGATGACCTTAGAGGATCATTATGCACTACTGTGGGTAAACGGTACGTCATAGGGGCGATGGCACCGTTGGATAGGATGATGAGTGACAAGTTCCCATAGGCAGTTACTCTTGCTTTCTTTCCGCGACCAAAAGTCAGATGCCAGTTTTCGAACGTATGCGGTATGGTCGACCCACTCTAGCGACAACTGGGCTTCTTGTCTGTGTTCAATCAATGCTGGCGCTTACCTCCACTTCCTGTGACACAGCAGCTGCATTGTCAACAGCTGCCCCCTGTGGACGAACTGATCCAGGTGATGACGTAAGCTGCTACACATCACACAAACAAATCAACATATCAATGTATTACTGGCTGCACTTTTCACTTTCATGTATACTGCAAAACCTACGGATACTCGCCATACAGTTCTTCCATAGCCATAGTGCAGTGGGACACCTGACAACTGGGACCTAATACCTCAAGTGGTGACAAAAACGTAACTCAAATACTAAATGATAGTTTAGACTCGCGTAGTGTACATGATACAGTATCGTTTAAACAATGACAAACCTTTTCAGTTTCTTTATTGAAAAATTTCTTTAACATTTTCACAAAAGTGGGCGTGCCAACCGAGCACCATAGACTGAACCATAGGACAAAAATCAAAAATGACAAATTTATCGTATCGTCGTCATAGTGGACTCAGGCAGATGCCTCAGGCTCAAGCTCTGTCACTGTCACTGTCACTGTCAGGATGTAAGTGTCGGTTTGTGTTTGTAAATCTGTAACTTTGTGCCTGTTTTAAATGTCCACATTACTTTTACACTTACGATACTTGTATTACCAGTTCAGTTCTGTTAATACGTTATTTTTTTTCGCTGGTGAAACCGTGAAAATGCAATATTGCCCATCACTATTGAAGTTTTTATCCAGGTTTCTATCCAGGTTTCTATAGTTGCACAATGTTAATTTGGTAAGTGTGTATTTGTAAATTGATATATCTTCAATTGCGCAGTGTTATACTGTACTGCATTAATTGCAGAAACAACAACAACATTTAGTCTCTACCGGGCTAGTCATCTGTAATTATTCCAGTGACAGTGCACCTCATTCATGGACTTCCACCGCCCTACTCCAGAAAGCAGCTTCAAAACGCATCAACATTTCCCTCTCTCTTTATTCTTTCCTTATCTTTTTTGTTTTGTTTTTTTAAATATTTTTTAAAATTTAGCTGTGGGTTTGTAGAGTGCACTGTGCTGTAGCTGCTCACTGGGTTTGGGGCAGAGCTGTGGCTACAAACGCTTTATGGGCGCTTATTTAAATCACATCTCATGCCAACGTTTTAATTATTTATATACAATGAAAAATGACTGTTTTGTTAATGCTTAGTACTACAGTCGGTTCGGTAAATTGAGTCGAAAGAACCAGGAATTACTAGAAGCCATTTGGCGATGCGAAGTGCAATAAACATATATACTTGCATACATGTCTAGCAATTTTGGAAAAAGTTGTGCCTTGAAAGACAGGGGTCGACTTATGTGCACATTCCAAAAAAATTTGTTAGTCAGTTGGCGAATAGTAATGCTATCGGAAAAAAGTGCTGACATTGGCAACAGCAGTGCATCACTCACTGGACTTTACTAGACCATCGGCAGTGGCATGCCCTGCCTTTCTTTTCAACCCACTTTCAGTGACATTCACAGACTATGGACTTTACTAGACCATCGGCAGTGGCATGCCCTGCCTTTCTTTTCAACCCACACTCAGTGACATTCACAGACTATGGAGATCGACCAACCATGTGGCTCCTGGCAGATTACCGCTGCCAGGCACGCGTATCGGATTAAATACCAGCTGCCCCAAGCCATGTGCTATGCTCAAACAGATGGCTAACGTTTATTATACGTATTAATCGTGCTTCATTTCCATGCCCAGTATGCCCAAGCATCTATCAGATTATCTGGTACTGTGTGGCTGACAGACTAACCCACATTCTTTGAATACTGGTATGTGTAAGGCTCAAAGTTGGGGGAGAGGGCTCAATCATTTTAGACGATTTTTTACTTTAGAAGTTGGAGGTTGACTTATATGTGGATTAGGGATGTTATTTGTTTTTTTCCAAATTCGAAGTTCGACCGCTAAAATTCGGATTAAATTTGAACTTTGTTTATATATTTGCTGAGAAGCTTAAGCAATAATTGCGTTTGACATCTGCACTATGGGGCGAGATGAAGGTCACAGCACGCACGCCACACGCCAGTGCTATCAACAGTGCAATTAGCCAGGACGTCAAGCCATGTCGCGCTCTATTGCCATCGATTGATGTCTGCTCTGTGTCTGGGCCAGGGGCGGCGATTATAGGGGGGACGGGGGGGACGCGTCCCCCCCAAAAATTTTGGTTGGGGGGACGCAAATGCAA
>Ga0209671_1007936_pt1 | contig 11074 bp, 8 predicted proteins | sample WorMetHERISLAND2_2_FD_187401 | JGI IMG/M metagenome (GOLD analysis project Ga0209671, IMG submission 187401) | Marine gutless worms symbiont microbial communities from Max Planck institute for Marine Microbiology, Germany - Olavius geniculatus... | ecosystem: Host-associated > Annelida >...
ACACTTTTGGGCCATTGGGTATGGTGCTTTCAGTTCGGGGTATATTACAGACGATATTATCAGAGAGTATATAAAGAAGCATCGAGAACATCAGGGTCATAATGATGATGATTTTCCAGTCGAGTGAGCCCCGACTTTCAGTCATTTCGAGCTGACTTCAGTCTGAGGCTTTCAGTCGGCTTTAGCCGAAACAGCGACTTTCAGTCGCAACCCAGACTATGGACTTTCAGTCCATAGTGGTTGATTGCAGCGGTGCAGGGAACCTCTGCGTCCGATGCTATCGACCTGGCAATACTTGCCGACAAGGTCGAAAACGAGCAACTGAGGTGGCTTGCAAGGAAAAATACCGTACTGTCGAGATTCGGGAGGCACTGGCGGCGATGGAACAGCCCAAAGCCCACAGAACGGCTATCGCGACACTGCTTGACGAGCTCGATGCGCTCGTTGAAGAAGATTGCTTGGTTGCCGAAATGCTCCGCCACCATTTCAGGCGCGCCAAGAAAATCGCTAAGAAGGTTTCCCACTCCGAGGCCAGACGGATGCATGCGCTCGGTCAGCGTTTCATTGCCCTGACAATGCGCCAAATCGAGGCGTTCACTGATGTGGGCGATCATTTGCGCGCGTTGCTGCACCACTACGACGAGACAGCGGAAAAACAGCCGGAAATCCACATCACCCTCAAGAACGCGGCCACACCTACGCAGCTGCAAGCTTTACTGGGTAGTAGTTAAATTTCGAGTGGCATGGTTATGCGACGTGAAGTAATGATTCATACCCCCACTGTTTTTGCCATCCCTGGCACCTGGATTCCGGCAATCCCTGCCGGAATGACGCGGTAGGGGCTGACAGACTTCACAACTTAAAATTTAACCACTACTACTGATGTCGCCATCAAGATCCGGTGCCCGGTAGCGGCATTCGGCACGGAAAATTTTTTCGCAACCACCTGTGCTCAGATAAATGTCGACACCCCCCGACCCCATGCTTCCCATCCTCACCCTGGTGGGTCGGCCCAATGTGGGGAAGTCGACCCTGTTCAACCGCCTGACCAAGACCCGAGACGCCCTGGTCGCCGATTACCCCGGCTTGACCCGGGACCGCCGCTACGGCGTCGGTCGCATTGGCCCCAATCCCTATATCGTGGTCGACACCGGGGGCCTGAGCGGAAAATCCGCGGGTCTTGCCGGTTCGGTAGGGCAACAGGTCGCCCGTGCCCTGGCGGAGACGGATCACCTGCTGTTCCTGGTAGACGCCCGCGACGGCTGCACCAGCACCGATCTGGAGATTGCGGAACGTCTCCGCCGCACGGGCAAAACCATCACCCTGGTGGTCAACAAGACCGACCACGGGGACCCGGCCCTGGCCGCGGCGGAGTTTCACCCCATGGGCCTGGGCGAGCCGTTCGCCATCTCCGCGACCCAGGGCCGTGGCGTGCAAGCGCTCATGGGGCAGGTATTGGCGGGGCTTCCGAAGGTCCGGCCGGATGCAACCACCCCGACGCACGGAAACGGCGGCCCCCGGATCGCCATCGTGGGCCGGCCGAATGTGGGCAAATCCACCCTGGTCAATCGGTTGCTGGGCGAGGAACGGCTGGTGACCTGCGATGCCCCAGGGACCACCCGCGACAGTATCGAGATCCCCTTCGAGCACCAGGGCAAACCCTATACCCTGATCGACACCGCCGGGGTGCGGCGGCGTGCCAAGGTCCGGGAAACGGTGGAGAAATTCAGCGTCGTCAAGACCCTTCAGGCCATCGCGCAATGCAACCTGGTCATCCTGGTCCTCGATGCCCGGCAGGGCATCGGCGAGCAGGACGCCACCCTCGCCACCCACGTCCTGGACAGCGGCCGGGCCCTGGTGGTAGCGGTCAACAAATGGGATGGGCTCGGCGACGAGGAACGCGCTCGGGTACGCGACGCCCTCGACCGGACCCTGGGATTCCTGGACTTTGCCGCGGTCCATTACATCTCCGCCCGACACGGCAGCGGCGTCGGTCGGTTGCCGGAGGCCGCGGACCAAGCCATCGCAAACGCCACCCGCGACCTGGGCACCCCTGAGCTCACCCGCATCCTGGAAGAAGCGGTGCAAGGGCATCCGCCACCGCTCGTGCGCGGACGGCGCATCAAGCTGCGCTACGCCCATCAGGGGGGACGCAACCCTCCCATCATCGTCATCCACGGTAACCAAACAGCAGCGGTGCCCCACGCCTACCGACGCTATCTCACCAACTGCTTTCGCCGCCGACTCGACCTCACCGGAACCCCCCTGCGGTTCGAGCTCCGCACCGGAACCAACCCCTACGCGGGACGCCGCAACCCCCTCACCCCCGGCCAGCAACGTAAGCGCGCCCGTCTCAAACGGTATGTGAGTCGCAAAGGTTGATCCGCACCGCCGGAGAATGGCGTATGTCGCTACGCGCTGCCGAGCCGGTAAGGTTGACAATTTAAATCTATAAGGTTGTCAATCGCCAATTGGCCGGGATCATCTCATGGTTGGTATGCGCAGACGCGGTGAAGAAATCAGGCAGTTCATCCTTGATAAGGTTGAACACCACCCGGAGGATGTAATCGGGCTTGCGGTACAGGCTTTTGGAATCTCCCGCCAAGCAGTCAATAAACATATTCAAAGGCTTATACGCCAAAAGGCACTCCTTGTTCAGGGCTCGACACGGAACAGGCGCTACCTCCTGCGCCCCCTTGAAGAATGGAAACATATTTATCCACTCGCTGAAGGATTAGCGGAGGATAGGGTCTGGCGTTCCGATATCGCTCCTTTCGTCAGCACCTTGCCTGACAATGTAATCGACATTTGGCACTATGGATTTACTGAAATCCTGAACAACGCTATCGACCACTCCTCCGGTACTCGCGTTTATGTCCGGATAACGAGAACCGCTCTCAACACCAAAATCGTCGTATACGATGACGGCGAAGGAATCTTCAAGAAGATTCAACGCGAATTAGGTCTCCACGATGAGCGTCATTCGGTATTGGAATTGGCAAAAGGAAAATTGACGACGGACCCGCAAAACCACACCGGTGAAGGCATTTTTTTCAGCTCGCGGATGTTCGACGCTTTCGCCATTCTGTCCGGCAACGTATATTTTTCCCATAACTTCGAAGCAATGGAGGATTGGGTACTCGAACGACAAGACTTCCAATCAGGTACAAGCGTGTCCATGGAAATCGCCAATAATACTTCCCGCACGACTAAACAAGTATTCGACTTCTTTACAACGGATGACGACTATGGGTTTACAAAAACGATTGTTCCTGTCCGACTCACCCAATATGGCGATGACAAGTTAGTTTCGCGTTCACAAGCGAAAAGGTTGCTCGCGAGGATTGATAGATTCGAGACGGTTATTCTCGATTTCGACGCTGTCGAAACCATCGGACAGGCCTTTGCCGACGAGGTATTTCGAGTCTTCAAACACCATCACCCGGAAATCGAATTGACCTATATGAAAGCCAACAAGAGCGTCCGACAAATGATAAAGCGAGCCACGCGCTGAGTAGAGCCCGATGCCATTAAGTCAAGCTCAATCAAAGCCCCTCTCCTGGCGGGGAGAGGGGCTTGCCCCGCACCTATCGCCTGGCGTACCCTGGTGTCGCTGGATCTTTCGGCGATAGGTGCGGGGCCTACGGGAAGGGATCGAGCTGGTTTGCCTTTTTAGACAGCCTCTAAGGGTTGTGGCCAGGGGAAAGCGCCGTCGCCGCGGCGCGTAGGGAACCCGACGCCCAGGTTTCCGGCAAGCAAAACACCGCTGGGTTCCCCCGTTACCGAGGTTCGGTTTGGCCGCGCCGCTTTGCCGGCGCACTCCAAAACAGTCCGGAATCCATAAAGAGCCGAGGAATTATACGCGCTCACCCTGCGAGGCTGACCCTGATCCGGTGCTCAGCGCCCGTATTTGCGGCGGAACTTATCGACGCGCCCGGCGGTGTCCACGATCTTCTGCTTGCCGGTGTAGAAGGGATGGCAGGCGGAGCAGACCTCGATGTGGATGTCCTTTCCGAGGGTGGAACGGGTGACGAATGCGTTACCGCAGCTGCACACGACCTTGATATCGCCGTACGCTGGGTGGATTCCCTCTTTCATGATGGCCCTTCTCGCCCCGCTTTTGTAATACTGATTCGGTTTAGTGAGCAGAAAATAATACCATTCAGGGCGTCTGATTTACAATTTCAGGGACCGGTTGGTAGTGCGTCAGTTTGGGCGCATGTGCATACGCATGGTTAGGTTTTGCCGTTTCGCTGACGCCCTGCGGATGTTGGGCTAAGCGATGGACAAAAACGGCGGCGGGCTGTGGCTCGCCGTCGCCAGAAGGTGTAATTGTTCAAACTGACGCACTACCGACCGGTTGGTTGCTTTCAGAGGCTGTCTAAAAATTAAATCATTGAATTTAATTGGGTAGGCTGGGTCGAGGGACGAGACCCAGCAAACCAGGCCAGCCCGTAAATGCTGGGTTTCGCCCCGCACCTAAATTCTCTGATCGCGAGGGATAATGTGCTGTTGGCGTGGATAACCGGAAAATTTAGGTGCGGGGTTTCGTTCCTCAACCCAGCCTACACTCGACTCCGGCCTACAGCACTTTTTGGACAGCCTCTCAGGAGGTGAAATACTGGAGAAGGTCGTTGAGGAATCTGCATCCAAGCTCGGTGGGTCGTACCCGATAATCCCGCTCCAGGGTCAACAGGCCCGCCGCACGGGCCTTGGCGACCCGGTCGGCGATCCGCTCGAAGGGGAGTCCCGTGCGGCGTTCGAACAGCGGCACATCGAAACCTTCCGACAGCCGCAGGGCGTTCAGGGCGAACTCTAAAATCAGCTCCGCCTCCGACAGGGCCTGTCTTCCGCTGACCAGGCGGTCCCGGTTGGCGGGATCGAGATAGGCCGCCGGGTCGCGCAGCTTCCACCGGCGTTCGATCCGTTGTCGGGCCGGGAACGTCAGCTTGCCGTGGGCGCCGGCGCCGATTCCCAAGTAATCCCCGAAGCGCCAGTAGTTCAGGTTGTGTCGGCAGCGGTGTCCCACCGGCGCGTAGGCGGATACCTCGTAGGGCTCGAGCCCCCGTGCCGCCAGCAGCGCGCTTCCCTGCAGCTGCATGTCGGCGATCAGGTCCTCATCGGGAACGGGTGGAGGGGCCCGGTGGAAGGCGGTATTGGGTTCTATGGAAAGCTGATAGTAAGCGATGTGCTCGGGCTCCAGTGCCAGTGTTTCCTCAAGGTCCCAGTACGCTTGGGCGAGCGACTGCTGCGGCAGGCCGTACATGAGGTCGAGATTGAGATTCCTGAAGCCTGCCCGCCGTGCCTGGTCGACTGCGGAGCGGACGTCCTCGGGTCCGTGGCTCCTGGCGATTCGCTCCAGGTGCCGCGCCGAGAGGCTTTGGGCGCCGATGGAGAGCCGTTTGACGCCGGCCTGCCGATAGGCCGCGAGGCGTGCGGCATCGGTCGTTCCCGGATTCGCCTCCAGCGTGATCTCCGCATCCGTCGGCAGCTCGACCAGGTCGCGCACGCCCTGCAGCAGCCTGGCAATCGCCGCGCCGGAGAATAGGCTCGGTGTACCGCCGCCGATGAAGATGCTCGTCAGCGGGCGAGGGGAAGCGAGGTCGGTTGTCTCCTGCTCCAGGTCCCGAAGCAGACGCTCCACATAGGCCGTTTCGGGGACGTCGCCGTGCCGGGGGTGTGAATTGAAGTCGCAGTAAGGGCACTTGCTCAGGCACCAGGGGATATGAATATAAAGCGAGAGCGGGGGAAGGACCACCAGCTCGCGGAGCTCACCGGGGACCGCCGTCCTGGTGGAATTCGCGGCCGTGCCCGCGCTGCCGTGAATGCAATGGGAATTCTTTTTTGTCGCGAATGAACACGAATCAACGCAAATTGGTCGGAATCGGCTCGCCATCATCGACGGGTAGTGGCTAAATTTGAAGTGGTTAAGCCTACCAGCCCCCACCGTGTCATTCCGGCGGGGAGTGCCGGAATCCAGGTGCCAGGGACGGCAAAAACAGTGGGGGGTCGAATCCAATGTCATGTAAGTTAAGCATCACCGACGCCGTTTGTGATTGATCGCCCTCTCCCCAAGCCCCCTCGCTGCGCTCGGGGCAGGCTCTCTCCCGCCGGGAGAGGATCTTTGAGCTTAACTTAATGGTATTGGGTTCGAATCATCAGGTCGCACAATTAGACCACTTTAAATTTAACCATTACCCATCGACGGTCTTCATCACATTGCGTTGATTTGCGTCCATTTGCGGCTGAATTTTCCGTTCACGGATTGAGCCCGTAGACTGGGTTGAGGCATGAAACCTGACACGGACGGCTGCAACACCGGCCCGACAACCAGAAGGTAAGAGAAAACTACGAATCGCGCAAATCGGCGCGAATCAATCCGCGCGGATTCGCGTAATTCGTAGTTTCTCCTCTTTTTGCCAACCGGCAACGCTCAACTTAGAGGCTGTCTAAAAAGGGACCGTAGGCGTAGGCTGGGTTGAGGAACGAAACCCAGCTTTTGCGGGCAACTTGGTTCGCTGGGTCTCGTCCCTCGATTCAGCCTACCTGATTAAAATTAAAATCAATGGCTTAGTTTTTAGACAGCCTCTAAGAAAGAATCATAAAGATCCCTCGCTACGCTTCGGGATGACATTACTGGCGTCCTTGTCATTTCGAGCGTAGCGAGAAATCCTTGTCCCGACGGAGGAGGGATCTTAGGTTCAAGCGGTTGGCAAGTACTCAGGTTTTTAGGTAGTGCGTCAGTTTGGGCGCATGTGCATACGCATGGTTAGGTTTTGCCGGTTCGCTGACGCCCTGCGGATGTTGGGCTAAGCGATGGACAAAAACGGCGGCGGGCTGTGGCTCGCCGTCGCCAAAAGGTGTAATTGTTCAAACTGACGCACTACCGGTTTTTAGACAGCCTCTTAGTGACATTGGAACCGAGCCTGCCGGGTCAACCCAGGTCGCGCGCCCGCAGGTAGGCCAGCTCGGAGATGTTGCTCCATTGTTTCGCTTGCCGGAGGAATTTCCGGTAGGAGTCATATATCTTGCGCGAGAACTCGTCCTTGTCCGCGAGCTCGGAGACCACCTCCCTGGCGAGCCGGTGCAGCTTGGTAATAACGTCGTCCGGATAGGAACGCATATCCACGCCGTGCTTCTCGAGCAGGGTTTGGAGCGCGACCGGATTCCGGGCGGTGTACTCGGCCAACATGTCCTGGTTCACCACCTTGCAGGCGTTACGCACGATGGATTGCAGATCCGCGGGCAGGGCCTCGAAGGCGGCCTGATTGATAACGGCCTCCAGTGTAGTGCCCGGCTCGTGGAAGCCGGGGTAATAATAGTATCTGGCCGCCTTGTAGAGACCGAAGGCCAGGTCGTTGTAGGGTCCGACCCACTCGGTGGCGTCGATGGCGCCGGACTGGAGGGCGGTGAAGAGCTCGCCCCCCGGCAGATTGACCGGCGTACCCCCGGCGCGTTTGAGCACCTCACCGCCGAGGCCCGGAATCCGCATCTTGAGTCCCGCAAGGTCCGCGACGCTCTTGATCTCCTTGTTGAACCAGCCCCCCATCTGGACCCCACTGTTCCCAGCCGGCGCGGGGATCAGGCCGAACCGGGCATAGAGCTCGGTCCAGAGCGCCAGACCGCCCCCGTGATAGAGCCAGCCGTTCCGCTCCTGGGCTGTCATGCCGAAGGGGACGGTAGAGAAAAACTGGGCGGCCTCGCTCTTGCCCTTCCAATAGTAGGCCGAGCCATGGCCCATCTCGGCCGTGCCCTGGGCAACGGCGTCGAAGACCTCGAAGGCGGGTACCAATTCCTTGGCTCCGTACACCTTCACCCGAATGCGCCCCCCGCTCATCTCGCCGATGAGCGCGGCGAGTCGGTTGGCGCCGATACCCAGACCGGGGAAGTTCTTGGGCCAGGTGGTGACCATCTTCCACTTGTACTCGGTGCTGCCGGCCCGGACGGTGCCGATACCGGCGGTGCCGGCGCCCAATGCCAGGGAGGTGCCTCCGGCCTGCTTGATGAAATCGCGACGTTGCATTCTTCTATCCTCGTCTGATGGTGTCAGGTGCCGAGTCCTGCGAAACTATAAGCCTATTATCAGTGTCTTCAAGCGGTTTGAGATTGCTCAGCTCGTCATCCGTAAGCAGCCGTGAAATTGCCATAAAACGTAAACCGAGCGGGATTTCCAATGAGAAGCTGGAGCCTCTTCCCTCTGAAACGTCAACGGTTATGTGCATATTTTTATAGCATTCAAATTGATCTGACGCCATATAAAAATTGCAACCATGAATTTCGCCCAGACGTAGATCTCTGGAGCCGATCAGGAAATCATCTTTCGCAAAACACATGGGGGCGGAGCCGTCGCAGCAACCGCCGCTGTGGTGAAAAATCAGCTCTCCATGCTGTTCCCGCAATTGATCGATAATCGCCTTGGCCCGATCCGTAACCGCTACCCGTTCTACATACATGGTGACCTACCTGAGACCCAGTGTCATTAAGTTAGGTTGTCATTCCGCCAGGGATTGGCGGAATCCAGTCACAGGGATGTGAAGCTGCCCACAATTTTCAGGGCTTTCCGGCTCCGGCAATCCTTGCCGGAATGACGAGGTGAGGTCTGAATGATTGCCCCGTGGCCCGATGATGTGCTCAGAAGAACCCTAATGGATTCTTATCGTAAGACACCAACACATTCTTGGTGTGACGATAATGATTGAGCATCATTTTATGGGTTTCCCGTCCGATACCGGATTTCTTATAGCCGCCGAACGAAGCGTGAGCCGGATAAAGATGGTAGCAATTACACCAGATGCGCCCCGCTGCGATGCTACGCGTCAGTGTCTGCATTTGATGCACATCGCGTGTCCATACGCCGGCGCCCAGTCCATATAAGGTATCATTGGCGATTTCCAATGCCTCGGCTTCATCCTTGAATGTCGTTACACACAAGACAGGGCCGAATATTTCTTCCTGGAAAATGCGCATCTTGTTATTGCCCTTGAATACGGTAGGCATGACATAGTAGCCATGTGGGTAAGTCTCATTACTATAAGCCCCACCACCAATCAGGAGCTCGGCGCCTTCTTGTTTACCGATATCGATGTAATTCAATATCTTTTCATACTGGTCGTTCGAGGCTTGCGCGCCCATCATAGTACTCGCATCGAGCGGGTCACCCATGGTGATGGCCTCGATACGCCTTAAACACCGTTCCATGAACTCATCATAGATATTCTCCTGAATTAAAGCGCGCGATGGGCAAGTGCAGACTTCACCCTGGTTGAACGCGAACAAGACGAGTCCCTCGACGGCTTTGTCAAGGAAGTTATCGTCCTCCGCCATGACACTATCGAGGAAAATATTCGGTGATTTGCCGCCCAGCTCCAAGGTCATGGGGATGGTATTTTCCGACGCATACTGCATGATGAGCCGGCCGGTCGTGGTTTCCCCCGTAAATGCGACTTTTTTGATATCCGGGTGAGTCGCCAGAGGCTTACCCGCTTCCGGGCCGAAGCCATTGACGATATTCACCACCCCGGCAGGCAGTAAATCGGCAATTGCTTCAATCACGAACAGAATGGATACCGGCGTTTGCTCCGCCGGCTTCAGAACCACGCAGTTGCCGGCCGCTAATGCCGGAGCCAGCTTCCACGCCGCCATCAGGATCGGAAAGTTCCAGGGAATAATCTGACCCACTACACCCAATGGTTCATGGAGCTCCAGAGTAACGGTGTCGGCATCGAGGTCACTCACCGCTCCCGCCTCGGCGCGAATGACGCTACCGAAGTAACGAAAGTGATCGGCTGCCAACGGAATATCCGCCGCCAGCGTCTCCCTGATCGCTTTACCTTTATCCCAGGTCTCTACCAAGGCCAGCTTTTCCAGGTTCTCCTCTATTCGGTCGGCAATCTTGAGCAAGAGATTACTACGCTTGGTTACTGAGGTTTTTCCCCAGGCCCCAGCCGCTTTCCAGGCCGCTTTAACGGCGAGGTCGATGTCTTTACGGTTGGATTTCGGGACTCTGGTCACAATACTTCCGTCAACGGGCGAAAAATCATCGAAATATTCACCGTCGATAGGGGCCAACCATTCTCCCCCGATGTAATTTTCGTACTGCTTATTAAATACCGGTTTTTGGTAAGACATGATGTCCTCCTGCTTTGGATGGCATTAGTATTGATAGAGACCAGGTTTCTTCGACGGACTTAAGGAACCCAACGGCTGGACGGAATATCGGTAGCGTACCGGGCGGAATGAATTCTCCCCGCCCCAAGGGGCGGGGTATCAATCGGATGGGAGTCTTTTTTCTCGTCGCAAGCGGCGGTGAATTCGACCCGCTGGGATTAAGAGGCTGTCTAAAAACTAAGTCATTGAATTTAATTGGGTAGGCTGGGTCGAGGGACGAGACCCAGCAAACCAGGCCGGCCCGTAAATGCTGGGTTTCGTTCCTCAACCCAGCCTACACTCGACTCTGACCTACGGCACTTTTTGGACAGCCTCTAAGTGTCAGGTTCCTGGCAATTATATACCAAGCAGGAGCTGTCTTTTGCCGCAGGTAAGCACGGTGTCAGGGTGAGCGCGTATAAATCCACCCGAAAACATGACCTTGGCGGAACCGCTGGGGTGTCGATCAAGTCAGCGCAGCCTAGCCACAGGTCGGTAGACGCGGGCTTGCCCCGCACCTATCGCCTGGGTGCACCCTGGTGTCGCTGGATCTCTCGGCGATAGGTGCGGGGCGAGCCCGCGCTTACAGCTCCCTGGCTTGCAATCCAATGCCATTAAGTTAGGGTCTAGATAACTTTAGCCACTGCGAGAGCATGCTAAGGTTATGTTATGCAAGGGAAAAATAGGTATTTCAGGCGTTCACACCTTTCGGAAGCGAAATTCAGCGTGATTATCCGCTCTTTTGCGCACGATTTACCGGCCTCGAAAATCGCCGAGCTGAGTGATGTCAGCCGCCCGACAATCAATCAGTTGTTGTTCGAACTACGGACCCGAATCGCTCGAATTCGTGACGCCTCCTCGCCCTTATCGGGTGAGGTTGAGGTGGATGAATCCTACTTTGGCGCCCGGCGTGTCCGTGGCAAAAAAG
>Ga0209671_1007937_pt1 | contig 11072 bp, 6 predicted proteins | sample WorMetHERISLAND2_2_FD_187401 | JGI IMG/M metagenome (GOLD analysis project Ga0209671, IMG submission 187401) | Marine gutless worms symbiont microbial communities from Max Planck institute for Marine Microbiology, Germany - Olavius geniculatus... | ecosystem: Host-associated > Annelida >...
GACATGACATGTTTGCTTGTTTACATTTCGTTCGTCCAATCGGAGTTAAGGATTTTTCGTGTGTTTTTGTTTGTGTTGCGTTTTATCAAGTGCTGAGTTCTGAGATTTACGTTATATTCACATTAGAAGCCATAGTCTTCGTATAGTGCGACAATTGCGAGTTAATGATTGACAACTGATAGATTTCAAAAGATGTCATAATCCAGCTGCTGCATGTGTCCAAACTTGTATTATCTGCTTGGCTGAGGTGTGGGTGCGATTAGATGGTAACAGGAACTTTCGTTCCCACGTACTTTCGCTCCCGGGAGCGAAAGTTCTGGTACTTTCGCTCCCTGGAACTTTCGTTCCTTGGAACTTTCGCTCTTATTTTTTCGGTTATTTACTTATGATGTCATTATAGTGGTAAAAGTAATTGTGCCGGCCTTCTTTGATTCCTGCTGCTTCGATCCTTGTGTATTTTATACCTATGTGTGTGCTGCTATTTTCGTAATAAACGATGTACTGAGAGATTGATTTACTGTTCGAGGAGTTATTATTATTAGACTACAATGCGCGCCAACCACTAGACATACGGACTTTTTTTACGTAGGCCTATTTTCCTTCACGTTTGCTTTCGCCACCGCCACACGTTCTGGGTTGTGAGAAAACCGTTAATTTCACGCAGCTCTTCAGCATCCACGCGTTCTTGACAAATGACAGATGCGTGTTTTTATTGTATTTAAATAAATTACAGGTCTTATTCTATTCCTTAATTAAGGTGAGTTGGCCTAATTGTATTAACAATGGTTTATTACATAATAAACCAAGAAAGAAATAATAGGCCTTACACGGAAATACCACTAGGTGATCATGTAAATAAAAGTAATTATTGTTTGGGGGGCGAAAGTTCCAGGGAACGAAAGTTCCAGGGAACGAAAGTTCCAGGGAGCGAAAGTACCAGGGAGCAAAAGTTCCTGGGAACGAAAGTTCCACCTATGGAACTTTCGCTCCCGGGAGCGAAAGTACATGGGAACGAAAGTTCCATAATTCCGATTAGATATATCCCTGCAGCTGTTTACTTTACACACTGCATGGTTTTTACTCATACCTAGTCACATTGCACCTGTGCAAGAGCTTATCGTGCCTCGTAGCCTATGCGATGTGGGCGAAAGGTTATCAACCTGTCCTCAAATTTTAATGATTTAAAAAGCGTTTTTGCAAAGATTTACGTCTTATGACTTATTATCTGTAATAAAATTGTTGGGTTTTTGTTTTGTTTTTTTTGAGGGAGATTTTTTTACAGTAAAACAGCAAGAATTGGCGTAGCCAATGCGACGTCATGCATAATTTTAGCGAAATTGTGTTCGATGTAACGTATTAAACATACCTTTTTTGATGGATCGGCATTGCAGTCATTAATTTAATTGTTTTAACTTAGCATCATTCAAGTTTTAATGCAAGCGAAGCAGAATTTTTCAACATCAACATCTGAACCGGAAAAACATTAAACTTCACAAAGTAACATAATGTATTCACAAATGTGAGGTATACTAATCATAGTGTATCAATATTCTACGCTTGTTTACGTGTGTGCGATGAAATATCAGCGATTAAATGTGAAATATATGACCAGGTAACATAGCTAACCCTAACCCTAAAACCTAACCCTAAACTCTAACCCCAACCCTAAGCGAAATTTTTGCTCACGAGCGATTTAAAGTGGCCCGGTGTTACGGATGGCCATTACGGCCATCGGTAACACCGGGCCACTTTAAATCGCTCGTGAGCAAAAAGTAAGAAAAAACCCGCAAAATTATTTTTATATATCGACTGATAAGACGAAGTAGTGTGCAAAAAAGTAATTTAGAACGCGCTGATCCGAGGACAGGTTGGTAACTCTTGGCTGCGATGTGTTGAGTTACATCTGCATGTATGTACACATTAACTAATGTGTGGAGCATGATTTTACAGTTTAGTTTGTTGTAATTTTTTTCTTTATCATATCGTATCGAGATAGTAGACACAGGCTACTGCCTGTAAGTCTACAGCCAACTGCCTTGCCATACCGTGATTGCTACTTTTGTATGTTAATTTGTCGTTACTTATGATTGGTGAATAAAATTATGATGATCATGCCATACAATACTTATATAACTATGTGCTGTTGTGTGAAAGCTAAACTGCAGTGATTGATGTTCTAGGTAGCAAGTTGTATAATATATTGTAGCTACCATGGACACTGAAGATTGCAGAGCTGCAAGCGACTGTAGTTCCCATATCGTTCAGAAATCGGATTTTGTCTCGTTAATAAAATTTGGTGGTGTGCCAATTCTTCCTCCAGTGGTATGTTAAAGTGGCTTTACAACATCTTATTATTTGTTGTTGTTAATTTATGCAATTGTCTTGTTACACCTGGACTGGAGTGGGTGCGAAGCGGGAGGATGTGAACAACCCCCAGTGCTGAGGCCACAGTATGAGCCTTATGCACTTCCCCAATAAACCCTAAGACTGTAAAGAACTCTTAGAGACTGCAATGAACCCTGAAAGTGTTTATTGGTCATTAAACACTTAAATATTTCTGTGTTGTATATTTATGACATTACAGTCTGTTTTTCAGTAAACTCATAGTTTGAAACAAACTTTACTAATTATCTTACTACCGGAATATATAAATTGGTGAATGAACTTATAAGCTCTGTCATTACTGAATTTTTATTACCGTATGTTAGAAAAATGTCATTGCCAGTTGCTACTAATGCAGTGATGATGTGAGTGTTTGTGTGTTTGATGAAGCTGACTGATGCTCAGCGTGAGGAGATGAGATGTTACCGTCATCGTGCTGGAATGTTGGATTCAAAACTACGTGCAACAGCTCGACACAAGAAGTTTCTTCAGCTGCAGATGACTGTACAAGAGATTAACGTAAGTATGTTTTGTGATGAGTTTCGTTACAGTTCAGCTGTCTTCTGGTTATTATGTGATAAACACTCGTGTTGCTGGAAAGACCCGGACTACTTGTAAAATTATCTAAGGTGTGGAAAATCTTGGAAAAGTTGTGGTATTTAGACGTATGGGTTTTCTGATGCTATGTCGTGCTTGCCATATTTCTGTACAAGTGACACAGACTGACTTGTTTTAGTGTTTATTTTCATGCTTCTCCATCGGTTTCTGACCTCTGCATTCTGCTGGGACATGATATTTGCTCTCACGTTGCTAAAGTGAAGTCATATTTATTGTTGGTGTCTTCTGTCTGATGAATCATTGTGGCTCATGTTTGCTCCTTGCATGTCACATTTTATCCAACATTTTGATGTGGTTTTGCAACATCTTTTACCAATACGTCTGTTCTTCTGTCTCTCTGTCACACTCCATCTCTGCTTAGTTCAATGCTGTTTAGCAAGAATATTTGTATGGCACAACACGTTTAGATATGGTCTCCAATTCCTTTATGTGAAAGATTAACACCAGTCAGACTTTATATTGCAAGTTTCGGCCAAACTGGCATGGGCTCAGATCAGTGCTGCTTAGTGACAAATTTTAATTTTGCTGTTGTAGGAGCAACACTTTTCTGTGCCAGTCATGAAAGATGATTTACACAGCTTGGGTCATGAGTCTGGTGATCAATACAGAGGCATGAATGTTGACTTCAATAAATCTGCACAATCTGCGTCATTAAGTCCATGTCGTGAAGTTCCTTTAGACACAGCTTCAGCTTCTGTTCACAGAAAGCTTTCAGACAATTCACCGACAGATAGAACTGAGAGCAGTTACAAATGTGATCATGACAAACGAGATCAGACTGCGGTGTTGCTAGACACTGTATCTGCGGGTGAAGATGTAAACATTTCTGGTGGAAATATTTTCTCTCCGTCTTCATTTGGTAACACTGTTACCGAGTCGGACTATGGTGCTGGCATTTCCTCAGTGTTTGCTGTATCACACAGTAGTCCAAATGACAGTGGTATCTACTCGAAGGCGGTTTCAAACAGTCTTATCGCAACAGAGTCAATTGTGACAGAGTCTCTTGAAACCTCGACAGATGCCGTTATGTCTTCAGATGACAGATTGTTTGGTGGCTCAAATGTTTTGTCAGCACCGGGCATGCTGCATGGCAATGGTAGCAACCTGGATAGTAAAGCACAATGTTCGATAGTGAGTGAGACTTTGCCATTGTGTACAGAACTGGTCTGGTCTGCGTGTATTAATGCTGACACTGATGATGATCGTGGTACAATGGCAGACCTGCGATCAAGCGTAATGTCTGCTGGTACAAATGATGGAAGTAGCCAGATCATTGTTGGAACAGATGGCAATGGAATTTCCAGGGAACTTTCACTTTCAATAGTTTCCACTGAAGCTTCGGCTCAGGAAGTGGAACATGAAGTCGTTGGACAGTCTGAAGTGAATGGTGAGCATGTGTCAGCTGAGCAACATAGTCTTGGGTTATCACAGGAACTTTTGGGCACAACTGGTTCAGATGTAGAGAGTGACATGGTTCTGAAAACTGTGATTGCGGTTCGGACAAAGTCAGCTATTTGTGAGGGGAATTGTGCAGATTTGAATATGAAACCATCTGAGCTGGATCATGACTTAAAACATCAGCTTCAGAACAACAGCAAAAGCATACAGTCAGCCCCGGAAGCGATTGTCGATATTGTCGATGATGAATCGACACAAGAACCTTCATTGTTCGGTTGTTCGAATGTGGATAACAGCATAAGTGAACACGGTACTGTTCAGTTTAATGCTGATGAGCCAATGGTAGACAATTTGCATGTCAATAGTGCAGCAGCATTGGAAGGTGCCAGTGTTGCAGTGGATGTTACTGATGATAGAAATCCCATAGACACGTCTCCAGCAACGAATGATCAGTTGTCCACTACAAGGAGCACTGAACTTGATCGTTACATGACTGAACAGACTGACACAAGCTTTGACAGCCAGATGCTTGATTCTCCGCGACTGTTGACCCAGATGGCAAGTGTGAAAATATTGGAGGATGAGGACCCGAGAGTTTATTTTTCCGGTCGAAAATCACGCCGACGTACCAAATCATTCACTAAAGCAAACTCTTCCATCCCATCATCGTGGTCTTTTAGTTTTGAATTTCCTGACAAATGTGAAACAAGGAGGCATTCTTCTTGCACACTGGGCACTTTACAGCCGCCCAGTACATTGGTACAAGTCGGTGACTTGGGTTTGGAACAGCGGGTGCGCGAAGCCTGGCAAGAGAATCAGAGTGTGCTTGATTCACAGAAAACTTTGACGTCCAGCATGGTAGACTTGCGGTTAAGACCAAGCAAGAAGAAGTTGGAGTTTGAAAGTTTTCCACCTGCTTCAACACAGATGATTTTTCTTGAGCCTCCTGACGAATATCGTGATGATCCAATTTTGACTGAGAATTTACAGAGTTTTATATCACCTGGAGCTGTTGACCTCTGCCCGGCTGATATTCGGCCTCTGTCTGATCTTAACCTTCAGGCCAAGTCTGATCATCTTCAGAGATATTTGAAATCACTTGCTGCAATGCCACGGTGTGACCCTGTGACTGGGAATGTTCTAGACACTGGAGGTTTTAGTCAAGATGGCAAGGCACAGTCCCACGATGTTAACAGTTACAGACCTTTTGATGGAGAAGATAGCATAGAAGCCCTGCCGTGCTATGAGCGTAGTGTATCTTTGCTAATGCCAGACTTGGTGCATCGGTCTGATGATGCAGAAAACCTTGCAGAAGATGTGTATCTGGAGCAGCAGCTGCAGCAGTATGAGGTTATGAAGCAGCGACTTATGGTAGAACATCGAAGAAGCTTGGAACTTCTTCTGTTAGAGCAAGAGCGACAAATGTCTCAGCTGCAACACCAGATGATGGGTTGGACTTCATTGGGCCACAGTTCAGACAAGACTGGAGTGAAGGATGCACATGTTGAGAACTGCTTTGCCACTGCTTTTCGTAGCTGTTCTGAACACTGCAATGAGAAGCTTCTGGCTGTGGATACACATAACAGAGAGAGCTTTGTTAATGAGGCAGCACGTATTCTCAGTAGCAGTGTGGTAGGTCTTCATCAGCAGACTAATAGCTCTAACATTGATCAGTGCCTTGCTGCATCATCGGCTGTCAATGAAACTTCAACAAGTGGCCATCATAAAACAAGGAGGAGCCCATCACAACTCACAGCTCATAGTAATTCTGAACGTTTTACCGACAGTGTGCTGGATAGGTCAAAGTTTATTGATGAGGCGAAGATTCTTAGTCAGAATGCAGTCGATGTGGACCAGCAGAAAATTTCCCGGTCTGATCAATCTGCTTTGCTTGTTGGCGAACTGCTGATGGGACACAAGGCACGTAGTCCTGCAGGAGTATTTTACAGTGACCAGCCGGTTGTGGGTCCTAGCTCTTCCACAACCCACTCGGACGATGCTGAATCAGAATTTGCCTACGAGTCACCGGCGGTACTACGCCAACGTATGCCGGTTTGCAGTCCACGGGACGTCATCAGTAGGACCCTGCTTGATCAGTCATATGAGAGTTCCAGGTTGTCAGTTCAGGCCGGCCATCTCCACCGCTCTGCTCTTGATCACTCGACCATACTTGCTCATCAGACAAACAGAAGATACGTCGATATGTTTTCTGAGGCAAGTCTATAACGTTTTCAGCATTTGTGTAGTCTGTTTAGTTTACCATTTACCCCACCATTTCACTTCACTGTGCTTTTTTCTCAGTAGCTTACTTGAACTTTGAATTAAATTCTGTCTGTATGAAGTCCTGCTATCAGTGCTATGGTGCTGGCACTTCTCCCCAAAATTCACAAGTTGAGTGCAGAGTCTGAATGGAGCTTGTCTATAAGTATAGTTGTCCTGTTTAGCAAAAGATTGATTTGTTATACCTGCACCGAATGAGGCCACTTTTAGCTCTACTTTTGGTTTTGGTCGTAGGTGAAACTTCCAGTTTTACTCATCCTCTGGTACCAGTAGTAGTGGTACTGGCAGTAGTTTAATTTATTTAAAACTGTCAAGTAAATAATCATTATAAGAAGACTGTATGTTGGTCTGCTATTCCTGCCTCGATTTTTGTACTACATAATTTCTTGATTAGAATGCTGTTAATTAAGACATCAAGAGCGATTAGTTATACTGATGGAACATTTTGCAGTTGAGTAAATGAAACATCGGTAATGTGTAGTGTGGTTTTGTAGCCTGTGCCAGCTGATGTTCAGAAGAAGTGTGAGAAGTTGTCGGCACTAGTTAAAGGATATTTAACACGGCGACTCTTCAGAACAGAAAAAGTTCAGTCAATCATAAAGACCATTTGGGTGACTGCCTATTACTGCTGCTGTATTATATTTACATGATTATAATTGCTTGAGGCTTTCATTTATTATTATATAAACTCGTATGTGAAAAAAAATAATGCTGCTTGCATGTATGTTAAAATATTTGCTTGATTTTAGACAACTGTAGGCCAAGAACTTATTAGTTGAATAATTATGCACTTTTTAATCCAGTTTATTCAAGTAAATTGGTGGACCAAAGGTAGTTTGTTGTCACCACCAGTCAAAGTTCTTTCATGCCGTTTTACCAGATAATTAGATATAACATGGAATTTTCTGTTTACAGATTTGTATAGATAATTTACATTAGTTAATTCAAATAATCATTGTTTGTGCAATTACAGTACACAGTGTCCTAAAATTAGCTCCCCCTCCCAGTTTGTAGTTCATGGATTTCAACGAAATATTGTTCACTGCATTATCTTAACATCACTTATGGTCATACTCATCACGACGTACACACTTTACCGTGTGTGCTCAGTGTAACATCATTATGATGTCAGAGTTTGTCTACATTAAGCTTACGTTCAGTACATTGTTATTGACAAAAGGGATCAAGCAGTAGCATACTTGCCTTAGACTAAGAGCTTGCGTTGAGGCCATAAGTGGCCACTTTGATCTCAAACAGTAACGACAAGTTCAGAATGCTTTTCTCAACAACTGTTTCAAATCTTGTGAAAATCTGTCAGGTAATAACGATTTTACACTAACTTATCTGTAGGGGGCTGCTAATTTTGGGACACAGTGTACAGTTTTAGTATGATACCGGTATTATATTGCCCAAATTGTTGCCATTTATTGCCTTACAAATTTTGGTTTAGTTATGCAGTTGCAAGGTTTTTAAAACAATGCAGATGGATAAGTGTGATGAAAAAAACATAAACAAATCTTTAAAAATGCACAGGTATTTGTGCTTTGCTCAGGATACTGCGGAGTTTGCACTGAAGTTTCAGATGGAGTCACCAATAAAGAAGGGTCAATATTCAACCCACGATCGGTTCATCCATGAAAGAGTTTTAGCGCAGGTTCTGACCATTCTTTGTTCGATTTCAATAAATATCTGATGTTAAAATGCCATATTTTGCTTTTCTGACTTACTGGTTTATCTTGTAACTGATCACTAAGAAAGTAAGTAACGTTCTGTTGTTTTAATGGTGGGAAAATACTGCTAGGATGCATCAAGTTAATTTGGTCAATACATGGTACATATTTGCATGTTTTGTGGTCGTTTGCATTTTAGCTGAATTCTGCAATATATGATTTTCACGAGATATTTTTTGACATTCCGGCAGCGGAGCGCATGCACTACATTGCTCAAGAACGTGCGATTGAACGGGAAAAACGCTACAAGTCAAAGGTTTCAACTTTTTATTCGCTAGTGTTTTCTGACACTAACACTTTCAGCGAAATTATATGATGTATTTAGGTTGCACTTTATCTGCATACTTTGCTATTTTTGTACATACTCATATTTGCATTTTCACTACTACGATGAATATGTATGTTGTCAGTATAAAATTTGTTCAGGAGAAATAAGTATTATTTTGTTGTTAAACTGAATTTCAACTATTTATTATGTGACCATCATAGTAGGCCATGTTATGTTTTTTGTCCGTCAGTCTGTCCGTTCATCCCAAACTTGCTCTTGCTCTTAGCCCAAAATGAAAAGCATAGAAAACCATAATCAGTGTGAACATTTCCTGACCTGAGTGTTTCATTTTTCAGCAGAAAAGGATGCCTGATATTCTTTTAGTGTACATTAATATATACAGGGTGGGCCAAAAAGAAGTAAGCTATTGTACTTTTTCCATATCTTCGCTAGATATTCATCAATTTTCACAATTTTTTACCGATAGACTGGAAGAAATTTGCTACTCAGTGGCACGCACACCGCACCTGCTATGTTGCTACACTATTTTGTGAAAATGGTCAGTTAGTAGCGAAGATATGGACACAGTGCAGTGGCTTACTTTTTTGGCCCACCTTGTATGTTTACACGTTTTCTTTGTTTAGGAAACATCTTCGGAGAAAAGCCGGAGAGTCAGTGCAGCTACGATGAAGTCGATCGAGAGGCGCAAGAAGGCAGCGTATCTTTTGTGATCGTTGCGTGACTTTGTACAAGTCAGCAGTAATCGTGTGTTTAACCAACTTGTTTATATATGATGCATCCTAGTAGGCCATTAATAATATTTCCATCTAAGTGACCTGTATAGGCTCGTATCTCGAAAACGTTTTCGAGGGCAGGAGTTATCGTCGTGCCAATTTTTTGCCACGTTAGTGGTTTTGTTGTGGCTGTTGTTTTATGTAATGTAGTCAACATGATGGCAGGATAGCTCAGTTGGTAGATCGCTGAGCCTTGGATCAAAAGGTCCCGGGTTCAAATCCCGTCAGGGTCGACTCAGCCCTTCATCCATCTTGGTCGATAAAATGAGTAGCACAACGTGCGGAGGTAACAGGGAGTCTCTGTTGAGAACTAATCCACCCAACAAAGATGTATGCAATCTTGAGTTGCACTCCCTGGCTCAAGGATATCGCATTGGTATGACCTCCTCTTTACTGTGGCTACTGGCTTTGCGCAGTATAAACCTTTTACCTTTTAATCAACATAATTTAACTAGTTTGATAAATTTGTCAAATTGGTAAGCATAACTAGTAAATTGGTGAATTTTTGTTTGATTCAATGTGTCTGCATGTGGCCTTGACATGAAGACAGTGATGCTGCGTCAAAGCTTGACTCTGGATCAAAGTTGTCTCGAGCAGCGGAGAAGCCAAGTCGGGTTGGATCAAAGTGAGTTTTCACACTGCACACATACAATATGATAATTCTCTTCATTCATTCATTTACTTTTCATTCTCTCTGTTTGTTCTTTTATTCATTCGTTTTAACATTTATTTATTTCCTTGTTGAGAATGCTAGACTGCTACTGCTTTGTTAATGTGCTAGGTAGAGTCATGATATACAGTTCTGACATCAGGTCATTTTTTGTGTTCTGTGTTTCAAAAAGGTTAAACTTTCTGTAAAGGTTAAACTTTTGTTCTGTTATTATACATATGTGCAATTTTGCCTGGAAAGGCTGTCCCCGTGTTGGGTGGGACGTTAAACCCTACTCACTCACTCTGACATTTTTACATCAATTGCTCGCCTACCACATTCTTCTTTGTCTACGGTGGCCACAGGCCTTTGACGGAAAGCATCCATTTTTCCATAACCTCGAAAGTCCTTGAAAATTGAATACCATTAGGGCCTTGAAAGTTTGAATTTGGTGGAAGAGTCCGTGAATTTCGTTAGTTCATAATCCTTGTTACCATCATTGTGCTGTGTAACTATTTTGTGCTTTACCTTGAATTTGATCTCCCCAAAACTGTGGGCAGCTTTGTCATATGGCTGTTTGGTGCATGTTTCTGAAGGTCGTTCTGTTATGTGTTATTGCAGCAGCGCTAAGCATTCAGCAGGCAAACTTGTGCGATCCAGTCGTTATACAACGAGTCCTCGAAAACCAGCGAAAGATCAGACACAGCGGTGAGAGCTTCAACTGTGTTTTCAGTGGAGTTTTATGCGGCCATCCTAGTAGCAGGGTTCCTGCAGGTCAGAAAAAAACTGCGAAAAGTCTGGGAATTTGTGTGGTCAGGGAAAGTCAGGAAAAGGTCAGGGAAAGTTATTATTTTTCAAAAGTCAGGGAAAATGATCTTGGATCATGCAGTCTGCAGATACCTGTGATTTTTGTGTTTCTAAATATTGAAAAGCAGGCAAATTTGGGCTTCCGT
>Ga0209671_1007940_pt1 | contig 11070 bp, 7 predicted proteins | sample WorMetHERISLAND2_2_FD_187401 | JGI IMG/M metagenome (GOLD analysis project Ga0209671, IMG submission 187401) | Marine gutless worms symbiont microbial communities from Max Planck institute for Marine Microbiology, Germany - Olavius geniculatus... | ecosystem: Host-associated > Annelida >...
TAAAAACGTTTATTACATCTATACATTAAGTCTACACGTCAAATGACAAGCCACGCGAAATGCCCAGTATTTATGGCCGATGGCCGACAGTCGTAGTGAAGACGTGCAAAAGTCGTGAGTGGTCGTTATGGAGTCCCAGACAAGACTGGAAAGCTCGTACTATGACGTGGATAGTCGTTGATGGGTCGTCAGTAGGCGGGACAAGGTGTAAGTATGTCGTTAGTAAGTCGTTAAGAAGTAGGTTACCTCGGCCGTCCTAAATATTTGCCGACAAAGCACGACTTCCACCGACTTGTTTACGACTACCGCACGACCATCAAACGACCTTTGACGACCTCAAAACGTCCTCCACACGACCGCATTTTATTCCAGATCACTCTCGACTATTTTGAACAGTTCAAAACAGTCGGGAACACCTCGACCGAGTTCACCGACCACTCACGACCTTGCTAGACCTGCCAACGACCTTTCCTGACCTCCCACCGACTTTACACGACCGGGAGAGGTCGGGCTTTAAGTCGGCTAAGTGTTACCGGGGCCTTATAGTCTCACCTGTATGGTATTTTAATTTCGATTGTAATCTCAGCTCCAACATAAATATGTACTTCTTCCAATGTTTGTCTAGACCGTCAGTTTTGACTGATAGGCCTATCGCATAATAACGATAGTGTGTCACCATTTGGTAGACCGTTGCCGTAGCTGACAGTTCTTTGTGTGCTAATCGCTAGGTACGCGGTGGCGGTACGAAAGCTGAAATTACTACAGCGTGACTTGCGGCATGCAGAGGCGCGGCAAGCCGAGCTGGAGGACAGCAATGCGCTACTGCGACGACAGATGACCGAGACCGCGACCAACGCCGACGAGACTAACAGCGTCCTGACAGCAAAACTGGATCAGCTCGCTGCCGATCTTGACACGGCGCAATGCCAACTACACCAGTTACAGGTATCCTAACATGATTTCAACCAGCTAATTAATCAATCAGTCTTTATTTAGCCCTGCTGTACAGCAGCCTCAATAATCAATGCATTGCGAAGTGACAAACGTGGCAGGTGGGCAGGAAAAAAGGCAGCATGGCCGCTGCTCTTGAAACGGGGGCAGCTCGATAATTCGAAGGTTTGATAGTCCGAAAGTTTTAGGGTTCTTTCCTATACACTTCTACAGAAGTTCACTCACTCTCCACATTTCTTCTTAGCTAAGAATAGGGTTAGGGTTAGGGTTAGGGTTAGAGTTAGTGAAAAATTCATGCATGTTGCATAATACACCTAGTCTACAAACTCGAGCCATATAAAACACTTCAACACAAGTATGCACTGACGACAACTAGATAACATATCTGTACTTCGCGGCATGATTTGTGGCAAAAATACAGAGAATGCAATTATGTTTTAATTTGTCGACGTTGTTCTTAGAATGCTGTAAGGTAGACTTTTTTTCCGCACGTGGGGTATAACTCTCAAGTTCTCAACGTATAATCAGTAAAAAAAGAGGGAACAAATAGTAACAAAAAACTACCTTTTTACGTGCTAAAATTATTCTGGTGATGCAGTAATATCAAGTAATTTATAACATTGTTGCAGAACCAGTCAGAAGAAGGAGAAGTTGCAAAATGTCGTGTTCGAGAACTCGAACTTCAATTAGAGAGCACGAAGGTAACGCAGAACAAAATCTACCGCTGCTCGGTCCGCATCATGACATTTCATTTCGTTGTTTCGCTGACAGCTTTTAGGCGGCATCGCCGTAGCGTGGTCTGTCCGTCCGTCCGTCTGTATGTCTGAGAATAGGATGTCATTTACCACGAACACTTATGTGGCCTGCAGTTATACATTGTTCTACACAGGGACCCGCTGTCTATAACGTCCATTGGCGCTTACATCCATGCGCTTTCGTCCATGCGCATAAAATCAAAGGAAACGGAAGACCGATCAAATGAACACTTCGATAAGTAATTTGATGCGCTAAGAAAACAAAACACGTCAGCGAGCTTGGTTCTGTTACAAGCTTAATTCAGTGTAACTCAAGAGATCGCCTCTGAAGTTTTATTTTTGACATACTGGCGCCATACAAGCTATAGCCTAGATTATTACTTTTATTATGATGGTCGCTATTTTAAATTGTGACTCAGGCTGAGTATGAGAGGCAGTCGGAGATGGAAGAATCTGCTCGGCAGAGGTCGCTAGTGCAGTGTAGAGAGGAAATGATGAGAATGATAGGCGCGAGTGACGTCAGCGCAGTGCCGGTCAACGAACAATGGATCAGGCAGAAATACGCTAAAGAAACCCAACAAATTAAGGTAAAAATCAATTTTTCTGCCACTACGGGTGCATTTGGCGAAATTTTGGTGTCGAGACCGAAAAAAACGGTCCTGGTTTTGTCTTGATCTAAATCTCCATCTTGAACTCGCATTTTTGCTCTCGGAAGAAAGTCTGCCAGTATGTATAGTCTGGTACTCGATCCGGTTCTACACAATGTAGTTTTAAATTTGAAGCTTATACTATACTGGATAAGCTGCTAAATGATTCTATTTATGTGCATTAATTTATGACCGTATTCTTTTGGTTTGGCCTTTGTCAAGATTTTCATCATTGTAGTTAATAGTTTTTGGGTTTTGGTCTCGTTTACGTCATTGGTATAGAACAGCGATAACGGCCACTGCTGACGAATATGTTCGGCAATAACTTTTTTCATCGTCATTAAAATGCTATAGCTGTGAGTGCATGAGTGAGGACATAGGCCTACCAGATTATTGCTTTTACTTTTGCCCGACCCAGAAACCTTTGACCTGGTAAACTGGCTCTACCCAACTCGGTCTTTGGTCGTCCTGAAACGCAAATATCTTGACTATTTCACGCGACTAGATTCTATTAGCCGACCATACTAACGGTCGCGCTGATGGCACGACTTGTCGTCCGTCTGTCTTCTGTCGTCGTTTGTCTGTCCGTAACCGTTTTATGTTGTGTTTAAACAAATATTGTTTGAATAAACATTTAAATCCGTGGATCCAACAGCGATCTGATACAGTGAGTGACACGCGACTCTACTGACCAAAATCGTTGACCTGTGACCCCTTGTTTCCATGACCACTGATATCGTGGCTTAAACGCAGCTGCTGTTTGTGCGCGAAATGTTGCTCCAGGAAATGTACGACAAGGGTTTCAGCACAATCGAGAAGTCGCACCAGCGCACTTTGATGGAGCTACGGCGGACTCACCGGCGGGAAATGGACCGACTGCGTCAGGAGAAAGATCAACTCCTCGAGGAAGAGGCTGACGCCACTCAAGCAGGTCACACACATGCAACACTCTCTCTCACCCTCTCCCCTCTTTGAAGATTTATTTCTCTCCGTTTCAGTCTCGGTTTTACTGTCCACTCACGTAGCGCAAAGTTGGCTATTGTTGTCATATGTTCGTCCGTCTGTCCATCCGTCTGTCCGCTTGTCTGTCTATTTGCGACCTTGATGATTTCTGGCAAGAGTCGGATTAGGGCTTTAAGGGGCTTTAGAAACATGCCATAGGCCCAAATATTTTGTGGGCAGCACTTACACATACGGTACAAATTACACAAAACCATCCATCAAAACTACATCGTAAGTAAATGCGTATGCATTTCAGTGCTAGACACGATGCGAAAAGCTCACGAAGCGGAACTGGAGAAAGAACGGAGCAAGTTTCTGGATCTGCTAGCTAAGACGTATTGTCAGGCTGATATGGAGTCATTGCAACGCCAACATGAGTAAGTCAGCCTTCTTTTTAATTATAATGCTTATTGTCTGTTCAGCGCACTATAAGGCGGAGTTTCTGCATTCAACGCAACGTACGCAACGTACGCAACGCAACTGACATAGCTGGCTCAACGACCGCACCTTTCGTTTTGGCCATTGCGTCAGCTACGTCAGCTGCGCTTGTTGCGTTCTTTTCTTGCGTTTATTGCGTTTGTTACGTACTTTCTTGCGTGTATTGCGTTGGATGGAAGCCCCACTAAAAGAGTTACGCAACAGCGTGGCCTGAGAACACCGCACAGTAATCTTGTGAGTTTCATTTTCTCGATCATGTTACTTTTGCTTCTTTTTTTCTTTCTTTTGGAGCACGCTGGTCTTTTGGAAAGTTTGTGGAAACTGTTAGGCCTATAAAAGGACATGTTCGCAATGTATGTCGTAAACTTAACTATAATGTTTAACCAGAAAAAAACAGAACGGTGACGCGGTGTACTCTTACAAATATTTACTAAAGGCAGTGTCCTACTTTATACTGATATATTCGCGCTTTATGCTCTGCTTCACTGGCTTTTTATAATCCATATTATATTGCATAAAGTATTAAGCTTCGATCACGAGTCGTAAAACGAACAGACGTCATTTATCGCAGTACGCTAATAAGCATTGTGTGTCTGTGTGTCTGTCGAATGACGTACACCTGTAGGGAAGATCTAGAGCTGATTCAGCGCGAGATCTCGCAGTTGACTGAGCAGTATTCGATCAAGTGTTTCGAGAACGCAGCGTTATCGGAGCGTCTCGAAGCTCAGGCGAAAGCCATTCACGCCAACCGTCTTCAGATCCAAAATCTTCTGTCCAGGTCAGCCTCTGCCTACAGATTACTAAGCAGTTTGAACTCATTCATTCACCGTTGACTGTGACAAGTTGTTTTAGAAATCGGCAAAGAGGTCTCGGAGTTACAGGACCCCCACACGTCATTAACGCTCATCGCTTTTATGTGTCAGCACTACGTACCGTGCTGCACTGTGATCTAAATTCCGCCATTGCCTTTGAAGCTATACGGCACTATGGCGCTATAAATATCAACAACAAAATCATCTTTTTTGTATTTACCTTTTATAGCTATTTTTATATTCGACTATAAAAATCTATCGTTATCTGCATATTAAATTTGTAGCAGTAGGCCTACTTTATACGATTACTTTTTGTTAACGCAATTATGATGTTTTATTGATTGATAATAATGCTTTTATTCGGCGCTGTTTGAAGCTAACAGCGCACTGTGTTGATTTTTGGCGTAGAAACGATGAACTGACGACGAGCGGCAACTATGAACTTGGTCGTCTCAGTCGCCTTGTCGAGCAGCAGATGTGTTCAAACAGCGACAGAACCGCTTTCGCGCATGACTTCAACAACCAGCTAAATGTAGGAAGTGATTAGATTTTAGTAGCGATCCAGGTTTTTTTGTGGATTTTGGGTCATCCAGGATTATTTACCATGTGAGATAACAATTGTATTAAATCCTTTGTATTCGTCAGGTGAGAGAACCATTCTCGGCACAGGTCTGATAACTTCCAGTTACATTTCTCACTACTCTGTGTGCGTGTAGACCTGTAGTAAGTCATTGCCTTTAATGCTATGACGCCGTTAATATTATTCTTTCGACAGAAAGCGCAATATCAGCGTGTGAAAATTAGGCATTGGATCAGTTCCCGTAATTAGTTCCCCATCTGGCCTAAAGCAGGCTTAGCTCTGGATAAGAATAGGCGGGATACACACTACACAGCTTCGATCATTGTTCTGAAAAGAAAGCGACGTACAAAATTTATTACTGTTTTCTGTCAGGGAGCGCTTTAAATAAGAGTGGGGTGAGTTACACTGACTATTTTCAGCCAGCCTTTATATCGCCACATTTGAGATGGAATGTGATAAAGCGTCTGATCGCTGATAGAAAATCGAACGTGAGCTTGTGATTGGCATTTGCGTCAAAGACATTGATCGAGTTTAATCAAACAGTACTACGATTATCGCTGTCTTTTCGCTTTATTTGAGCTTCCAGGTAACAGTGATACGATAGCACTGTTGCATTTTATGACTGGCTCGGCAGATGGCGCTACAAGTGAAGCAGTTGGAAGTCCAACAGATACAGGAAGAACTGACGACCACTAAACGTCAGCTCGAGATCACAACACAGGTACAGTGTACGTATAGGCGTAGTTCTATGGAGGCTACGGTACCGGCCCGCTATTCCGAAGGTGCAGTGTGCAGATATCAGGGATGTTAAGTTCTCGAGACCAATGTGGTCTCGAGACCAAATTTAATGGTCTCGTTCTCGTTCTTGGTCTCGTTGTTGTTGTTCTCGTTCTCGTTCTCGTTCTCGTTCTCGTTCTGTAACGTAAACCGACTTTCTCGATCCATACTGGGACTGCATTCTGATCCGTACTATATTCGAATAGTGACTTGAGATTGAGACTGACGGGTGACTATGCCGGAGCATACCGCTGCCGGTGCTACTATGAGATCCGTAGCTTGACGGCTGCTATCAGCTGTTACTGTCGGGTTCGAGAGTTCGTCGACGGTATGTCGAGCTCCGAGCGAAGCGGAGGGTTTCGAGGCTGATCCGTCATTCACTATTGCTGCCACTGATCTGTTATCATCACGTACACTGCCTAACGAGTGACTTTCTGCGCTTCCCATACAGACGGGTATCCGTATCTGGCTACCAGTTACCAGCGATCCGTCGACCTTCCCGGTACGGTGCTACGGGTTCCAATACCCTACGGATGAGTCCTATCAGTCCAAGGGAGATCTGTCGATCTGTCAGGACTTATGTGAATGATATGGTGACTTGCGTTGACTTCGAGGACTGGAGAGGCAAGTGACGGTGGACCTACGAGACGGTGCTTTTATATGCGCCGACCGGGCCTAGCGCGCACGCACTGCACCTGCCTGCCACGTAGCTCGCTGCCACGCACGATTACGTCACGCTATTGCACCGTAGCATGTTAGTGCACCGTCGCACATCATTGATCCGTAGACTTCATCCGTAGATGTCATCCGTACGGTTTTTTGGCTACAGTTCTCATCGCAATTGTTCTCGTTTTCATGCATCTTGGTCTCGTGGTCTCGAAATTCGACTATGGAAAGTACTTATTATTGCTCGCAATGGTAACTTATAACTCTGGAGTCTGGACTCAAGTGTCAAAGTGACAGCACTAATCGTAAACTGGATAGTGGCTGTTAGACCTACAATAAAACTCACTGAATCGTAATTACAGAAGCTGCTCATGCAGGTGGAGTCACGAGTGCAGACTACCGGCTGTGTCAGAGGTCTATTATCTGGACCTGCTGCGTATACAGATCAAAGACTGTGCAATAGAATAGGTTGTTGCAGAGATCGCATGCTGTTTTATGACAACGCGTATTTTCGCTGCGGTCACGTTTAACCAATCCAACCAAACGAATGGATTGATTCAACTCATGTCCATGAGTGATTGTGCATAAAATGCAAATCTGCAGTGAACAGACTATACGGGCAAGACACTGTTAGACTCACTCTCAGATTGGTTCTGGTAGGTCTAATCTCGGTGCTGCACATGAGACAGATAGACCTACTGCATAATTGTGGTCTCTGTGCATCTGATTCATGCCACATCAGTTGATAATCAGGTTGGTTTATAAAATCACTTTATGCCGACGGTTATGTCAAATATTATATGTTAAACTTTATTCTTTCACTGTTCTCGTTCTCGTTCTCGCCATATTTTGGTCTCGTTAACATTCCTGGCAGATATGCGCCACAGCGCTAGGGTTTGGGTTAGTTGGAATAGTGGACCTTCGGAATAGCGGAGCCAAATCAGTGCGGCCTCCTTGCATATTGATGCGTGTTTTAAACGGATCCTAAAACGTCACTGTTTCGGCGAGTGTTTTGTCACAATTCATGTTTTCTTAAAACTTTGGAAGGTATAGTTGAAACAGATGTTAGGTTTTATCATGTAAACCACAGCTTATTTTGTAAGTGCACATTTTCGTTTGGTCGATTTCTTGACGAAATACATTTCTTTTCTAGGAACAGCTCGGAAATCTTTGGAAACTTTTCGAGAAGGTTTTTTCTTTGCGCGGTGTGTGGAATCGATATTTACATTAGGAAAAAACGATGTAGGCTTACACGACGTGTGCCAGTAAGAGGCGTACGATGTGATTGTTGTATAGGAGCTGAAAGAATCTCGTGAAACGTACGACAAGTTGCTTCAACTGTTTCGCGACAACAAGATCTTTAGATGCGGCTCAGATCAACAGCTGTGTCCGCATCGCGAGACAAACGATGCGTCGTCGCTTTGCCATTCTTGCAAACACTCTAATTCGCGACGTATGTTAAGCCGTTAGCCCTTACAAATCTGTAAAAAAATTATGGGGCTCAATTGTCTGTAAAAGCTAACCTTGTCTGCTAACCTATAATCTTAACCCTAACCCATTACATATTTTTTTACAGATAAAGGCCTAACAGATGTATATCTCGCTGTTTATTTTTTTCATTTCTTTACATAAACTGCATTATGGTGTTTGTCCGTTCGAGCGTCTGTTTGTTTGTTTTGTACAGAAAACACAAAAGCATAGGCAAACTAAAATTAATGTAAACGTTTCCTACAGAGCACACGCAACCAGTATTCGTATCCAATCTTCACCTGAAGATGTTAGGCTGAACGTCAAGGTCATCAGACGTTAAAAGCAAACTCCCCATCCTCCCCCCTCAGAAAATTACGCATCTGTGTTGAACAGTGCAGTGGGTGCGGTCGACCGCATGCATAAGTCTTCACAAAACGCGGCGACATCTTTATTATTGCCTAAACAACAGCTATAGCTGAGCTAGTAATTTCTGGTGTCATTCAGAAGAAGATCTAGCTGTCACGCAAAACTCTTGCACCCCAAAAAACGCACAAAAGCCCATAACTTATGAGTATGACTGAAATTCAGTGGGGTCCTAGAGGTTGTCGATGTACATGTTCGTGCTCCAGCCAGTTGTTGTGTGGGTGACCTGATCTACGTTTCCACGAGTGATGAGGTGGTTGACTAAGTGATGCATTGACGTGGCAGCGTAGGGCTTGGTTGTCTGAAACAGCCTCGACAGACGGGCTATGCGAGGGAATACAGAACACCGGCGTTTTGCTATGAGGTCTGCGATGAGCGAGCAGCAATTAGTACATCGCGCGTTGTTAGCTGCGACGGGCGCTGAAAATGGAGGCCCGAAAAATGGAGGACTGATTTTCATGTGGTGGATTATACTTTTGGTATGCAGGCAGTAAAGATTTCTTAATCCCAGCTTGCATCGTTTTGACACATTACCGCAGTGTTACATTTATACCCCGTTTACACGAAGAATCATACATGAAGCACACGTGAAGCACATTTAAAGCGACTTTAGAGCAAACTTGAAGCAAACTTTATGTATGCTTTGTGTATGCTTTCAGTGTAGGCCTGCTTGATAAAAGCTTCACGTGTGCCTCATGTATGCTTCGTGTATGCTTTTTTGTGTAAACGGGGTATGAGACAGCGCTTCTGCATAACAAGTTATGCTGACGCCGTGTAAAAATGGATGACCATGTATGCCTAGTGTTAATAACAAAGTCAGCTTACGTATACGAACTGCACAGTAGCAGGACGCGTATAACAACTCGGTAAACAGTGATTTACCTAGTGCTTTTTTCTGCTTCCGTAAGAATTAATAAACTGCTTTAATATGGTTTAATAGTTTAGTTTAGCATGTGCATTTTTGTCCTCCATTTTCAGTCAACTCGGCTGCGATACTATGGCCGACCGGCGCTGTTGTGTCTATAGGCAGCAGCGTGCAAGGTGACGGCATGTCAGCAATGGCGGCAGATGGTGAGTCGTTAAGTGCTTGCAGTCGTCAGTCGTCAGTCGACAGCATCAGCTGCTGGCACTCCACTGTTATTGGTCGTCGCACGTCTCCCATCAGCATATCACCGCAGACCGCATCAGTTGCAGCGGCAGCACCACACGTCAGCGATGACGTCATTAACGGTGACGTCACCTCCGCCAGGTCGTCGTCGTCGTGGCGACTTAAGAGTGAGTAGGCCTACAGTTTCCGGTGCTTTTCGCGTATAGATAAAATCACGGAAAATACGTAAAATTTGAACCAGTGACTTTATGCCGGTCGTGAGTGTTTCGACTTTGTTTTTGATATTTTTGATAACAATGCTGCGAAGCAAAGAATTGCCTTCCAGTTTATAGGCCTAGGCCAGACAAGATTGTCTGGAAATGCAGCCTACATGTATTAGTACCACGTGACTTCACAGTTTAGCTGTGGCTATTGATTCATGGATTACTGTAACTTGATTCTTTGAGACTTTGATCGATTGGCTGATTGGCTTAGGGTCTTCGACTGTAGCCAGTTTGAAGATAATAGTGGCTTCTATCCCGAAATCTGGAATTGAAATCGGGCGCAACTCCCCCCACTTTCGGGTTCAGGTTTTCCACTTTCGAACTCACGTTCTTCACCCTTCCCCTATTTGGGCTTTTTTCTTTCTTTAGGGGGAAGTTTTTGTTAAGGGTGTAGTGAAAAATAAGGGGGAGTTTTGATCTACATCCTTAACAAAACTCCCCCGTTTTTCTTTGGGCGCAAGCTGCGCCCACCAGGTGTAGAAGACACTGGATAATACGGCCACATGACAAAGTTGTAACGCAGAGCATTATGCTGACAGCGTTCATCTGCCTTAGTGCCCTGGTAACCTTGCGTTCGACTATTTGACCCACTTGGTCCATTAAATACTCAGATAATCAATACCACAATATCGTATCCATATTATTTTGTGATCAATCTAGTGTATTGATGACTGGTTTGTTCAGAGCGCCAGCGTGCACGGACCAGTCCGGAGATGAGTTATGTGAGCTCGTCGAAAACTACCGATTCCTCTTCGTCGTTCGTCAGTCCACGATCTTCTGGCTCCGACTTCGATGCCACTATTAATGCACTCTGATCATTTAACCGACGTCGATTTAGTTTAATATTATTTTATTATAATACAATCGTTGCCATGCAGACTGCTACAAAAGCAAAGGACTCACCCATGGGCGTTGGAACAGGGGGAGCAGAGGGAGCAGCTGCTCCCCAACTTTTGGCACGGGAGAGCAGGCCACAGCTCTTGCTCCCCCAAAAGTTTGAGCCTTCTGAACTGGGACTGTCCCAATAATTGAAGAGCTGGAACTGCCAAAATAGTAATCTGTTATCAAATTTAAGAGATGGCAGAGAATGGAATGGACTCGGGTCTTAAATACATCCAGATACTTTGGATCAGCTGGAAGACGTTACAAAAGTAAACAACAACAGACGTGATTAAGAC
>Ga0209671_1007941_pt1 | contig 11070 bp, 8 predicted proteins | sample WorMetHERISLAND2_2_FD_187401 | JGI IMG/M metagenome (GOLD analysis project Ga0209671, IMG submission 187401) | Marine gutless worms symbiont microbial communities from Max Planck institute for Marine Microbiology, Germany - Olavius geniculatus... | ecosystem: Host-associated > Annelida >...
ATAGTAACCTAGACCCTATCTCGCACAGTTACTGAGATACAGTGACTTATTGGCCAAAAATCGCAAATTTTGCCCACCCCCTCTCATTTAGCACCCTCGTTTGGGGTGACCCCCTTTGAATTTATGGCAAAGCTTTATGGTTCCTAAAACTAGAGTCTTCTAGGCAGCCGACAGTAAAGATTTGGTGATCCTAGCTTGCACCATTTTTGACTGATCCACCCGTGTGACAGACAGACGGACAGACAGAATTGCGATGGCTAAGACGCGCTGAAAGCAGTAGCTGCTTTTGCGCGTAATTAACCACACGTGCATCATGAACTTCTCAAGAGTGTCCGACTCCAAAGAACATTAATATCATCATAAACGTGACTGGTAATTGGTGATACTCCAAACTTTATGCAAAGTATGAAAGCCATAAAACCGAGACTTCCAGATCACACATGAAGAGCTGGTACAAAAGGCTTCGAGAAAAATACCAAAAAAAGCCAAAAAAACGTACATCGGGAGAACACAAGGATCGAGTCAAGTCATTAGTAAATGCCGTAAGCTTTGAACTGAACAGTACCCTTGAGTAAACATGTTCGTTATTTCTAACAGGTATACCTGATTTTTAACTAGACCTACCTATACTAAGACACCATAACCAAACACAAATTCTATGACGGTTTCTGGCGAATAATACACTCACATCAAGAAACAATGAAAACGAGACAACTATTAAGTTAACTAACATTATTGCTACATTCATGAACGATAAATCTCAAGTTACAACTAACAAGTTCCATATGGTACAGAACTAGGCCCCTGCACCGGAGGGGGGATGTAGGCTAGGTTGAGACCACAATTCTGTTACCCCAAACTGAACAAAAACATATCATTTCGAGCCCGTTGAGTTAATATGTCACATAATTTCATGTCCAAACGTTTATTTACTTCCAAGAATGTATTTCTGCCCACTACTGCAACTTACATTGTCATAAACAAGAAAGAATTTTAACTCATAAAATGAATTAAACTACTTAAACTGGGTCATCTAACAGAATATAGCAACCTGTGAAAAGACTACTTTTCATTAAGTGAATGCCTCTGAGGCTTAAATGCTGGGTTAATAAATTCTGAAGGTAAAGGAGCCAAATTGAACCGAATGAGAAATGGACCAAGCAATTGATGCATCTGTGCAGAAGCCCACACAATACCACACGTCAAATACTGCCGTGATAACAACGATAACAGTTAACAATACTAGTAATAAATATAAACAGCACTCTACAGACAGACGTTGAGGAAACGAAGAAAATCTGGCGGCGGATGAAGCAACTCGTCGGTTAGTAATTATTGGCGCAGAATTATTTAGCGTTTCCATACATCGACGATGGCTTGCGAGGCCCGCTGCCGGCACCACCAGTGAAGGTGGACAGCAGTGGACTGTTTGACTGGGAGCCGGGCAGAAAACTCTGGATAGGTTCAAGGCGTGGTGAGTACGAGATGTTCGGACGTCGAGGTGTGACGAGTGGCGCAAGTCGACCAAGTAATCGCGGCTCTGTGGCTGAGTTTGAAATGTCGGTAGTGGGGGAAGTGTTTGGGTGGTATGCTGGCAGCCCGGTAGCCGAGTGACTAAGAGGTGGGCCGGTCGTCGTCAGCGACATTTCCGGGAGTTTGTTCCAGGGAGGCAAGGGCATCGACCGACTGGCAGGGTTTGGCAGATGTCGGTCCGGTGGTGCATAAACAGTCGACGGTAAACGAACATTACTTCGAGTGGGGCTAGTCTCGGAGGCGGCAGCCGCACTGATCCGGGACGCATCCATAGCAGAGGTAAGAATTGACCTCAGACGAGCTGCAGCGATGTCACGATCACGTGGTGACTGTTGGCGAGATATCTCTTCCAGTGGCGGCATGCCAGCTACAGGAGGTACACTGCCAACTACTGGAGGCACACCGAGCACCGGGCGTGGACTGGCCTCTGCCATCACCGCATTACCATTACTTCTGCTCCACTCTGCATCGACCTACCACATCAACGACCAATGCGTAAAACAACATGCACACTACCAGTACAAAAATAGCACATTGAGTTTTTGTCTTAATTTCATCAGCAAATATTTTTGCCAGTTTTCGACAAAATAAAATGCAATAATGTAATTAGCGTTAAAGATTCTGTCATTATGTGAAAATGCAAATTACAAAAAAGCTAGCCATTGCCACCACTGCTGCCACGATTACATGAGCAAAGACTTCCACTAATCAGTGCAATCTATGACACAACTTACATCCGAACATCGACATAGTTAAAAATTATCGACAGTCCAAGTCGTTGATGTTGTTATCATAATCAGCACCGTAAATCTTCAGTGTTCAAAATGTCCCATATGTCTAGGGACAGTAGAAAATCACGGCAAAAAATGGCAAAAAACATGGCAAACTTTTGTGAAAATGGCAAAATCACGGCATCAAATTACAGCCCCAAAAACCATTATAAAGTCTATAAAACTCAACATCTAGCATTGACGACCATCACTACATGAAGTGCAAAGTTTTCATTTGCAAAATTTTGTCGCTGCGGGGCACTAAAATACAAATTTCTACAACGACGTCACGATCACAAAGCATACAGACTTTGGCAGCAGTAGCAAGAGTAAATATTTTTGTGTATTACCACCATTTATGTTGATTAAAAACGAAAAATTATTGCAACAAATGTTAAAAACGGTAAAATCAAAGCATTTTGGCCAAAACACGGCAAAACACGACATTTTGGCAAAATCATGGCATTTGACGAAAATTACGGCTTCGGTGACTTCCGTGTTTCCATGATTATCTACTGTTCCTACATATGCCCATCGTTTGCCAACACAAACGTACAGTGCATGCTAACAGCCAATTTCTACTAAGACTCCGACCTGGTCAGGGGTGGCAGCGGGTAGGGGAGTCCCAGGGTTCGAAATGCCAGCCTCTAACAAGATGATACATAAGATTTGAGCAAATTTTTTGGACGGATGAAGGGTAGGGAAATGGGGTAGCGGCGGCAAATCGATAACCGCTCGACGTGAACCTCTAGCTCTGAAAAACTGGCACTGCCCCTGGACCTGGTCATCAACACACGCACAAACCTGAACTTGCGAACTTCGCGTCCGACCACGGCTCACAACCAGGGACGTAACCGGATGCCCTAACGAAAACTGGACATAACAATTGTCCACAGTTGAAATAAAGAAACCTTTGAGCTAGATTCACTCACTGGTGTAGGGTGCAAACTGGGTGCCGGCGTTACAGCATTACGAGGTGACATGGTTGATCGGCTGACAGCCGTGGCAGCTGCAGTGTTCTGTAGCTGACTCAGCTCGGCCTGCAGACTGCGGTTCAGTGACTCAGCGGACGCGAGTCGACCACACAGCTGATCACACTCCGTCAGCTGTCGGTCAAGCTCCGTCGACACGAACTGGACGCGTTCCTTCTCGTCCGCAAGCTGTTGCTCCAGCTCTGCGCTGTGCTTGCGTGTCTCAAGCAGCTTGGAGACCAGACGAGAACGCTCCCGAATCAACAGCAATGCCACCTAGAAGATCATGCATGCACCCACACCACGATGCCACGAACAATAGAACAGCATTATACAACGGTATAAATAATAAATGCTGGCAAGCCAAAATTAGCCCTCTATTGGCATGAAACTGCACTTCAACTCATCTGTATTGGTTTTACAATGTTTTACAAAAAATCAGTGAAAGTCAGTTATGTAAAGCTAAAAAAATTAAGGAAGGCAAATAGAGGGAGAGGAGGGAGGGGGCAAAAAGACGCTGGAAGAATTTCTATCAGAAGGTCTGGTGATATTGACCATGGATTGGGTCAAATTGCATATTGCCGCATATAGCACTCATTGACTTTGACACCAAATTTCACCGAAATTGATAAAATGGTAAAAACTTGTTGGGCAGACAGACATATGTTCATAACAAAGACCAGCTTTATTGAGTTGATTCAGATGAGAAATAGGTCGACCAAAATCAATTAGCTTTCAGTTTCAGCCTCACTCACAAATAAGCATTAGAGTTAAATATTAATGCAAAGACAAAAAAAAAACACAATGCCTGCAATTTACCTGGCGATGTTTAGAAACAAGGCCGTGATCTTCAGCACTAGCATTTGAAGCCGACTTCAATTCTTCTTCTAACTTCTTAGTTTTGCTGCGCTCTGATTCAACCTATGAAAATTAAACGGTCATTATATTACGCTGAGAGTATATTAGCAGTCACCAATTGGCCATCTAAACATCAACAGAGATTATAACTGCAGCACATCTGTCACATCGTCATTTTGTGCCAGATATGAGTAGAGCCCACAGTTTTCCGCAAAAAGTTTGCCAAATCCGTGGGCCATTGCAAAATTCCATGGCTTATCGTGGCTAAATTGTCCAAATTCCGCAGCTCACCACAGCCTTCCATTTGTCAGTAAACTGAGTTCTATTCTGTTCTGAAACTTCAGTTATTGAAAAAATGGCATTGTGCTCTGTTATGCTAGCAACACACAAAGATAATTATCAATCTTTTCTTTCTTTTCAAAAGTGCAATATGTCAAGTTGCGTTATGTTTGCTTCATACGATTTTGCCATATTGCGATAGCTATTAGTAGGGCCCATAGTTTTAGGCAGTTCAGTTTGAATTTTTGCGTCACATTCCGAGATAAAATTGTGTCATCAAGCCAAAGATCGTACTAATCACCGGTCATTTCTTAACTTTTGCGAAATTCTGCAGATATACCAAAATTCCACAAAAAAGAACAAATTCCATGGCTTGGCTCGAAATTCTGTGGCCCGCGGAAAACTGTGGGCCCTAGATATGAGTACAATTACTTACTAACTCTTAGTAAGATTTCAATGTTGAGGAGCACAATTACTTACTTACTTACTAATGCTAAGATTTAAACGTGACAAAGCAACCTCCTGCTGGAGTCGGTCCCTGTCCTTGGCTAGCAGCTGCATGGCAATGTTCAGCTCCTCGACTTGTAGCGCCTGAGACTTCTTACGATCTTCCAACTCAGCACACGTCTGATGATCATCACACAACATGGTTCATATCTTTGCAGAGAAAAAATAGATTACATATTAGTAGTACCTACTAACCTGTCAGTCCTAATAATGATCGGCATCCAAGAATATTTCAAAGATAATTACAGCAGACTGTACTACTGAGCCAGTCTTATTCACCAGGTGGCAGAATTAATCTCAGCTGAGGTTTGCGCTTCCCAAGTGCTTCTAGTTTCCTGCGTAGTACACCGAGTAATTATGAAACATACTGACTTATATTACTTTAGAAATCACCCTGTAATAAACCTGGGCACTTGAAAAAATTTGTTCAGAACAAAAAATTTCAATAATTTAAAAACAGGTTTTTCATGACAAATGCACTGGAGAAAATGTTTTCTGAGCATGGCATGTATGTAAAATTGCTAAAATATAGCTTATCAAACCACAACAAATAGAAATATTGCATTAATTTATCATAGCTGCTACAGCATGTATGTATCGATAAGGATAATCAGGTCCACAATTGATTTCAGTTCAAACCAAGGCTCACATGGGCAGGGGTGTCCACTCGAAAAAGCCACTTCAGCTTGTTTACCCACAATGAGGTGCTGTTAAACTATTGTTGATTTACACCATAATTTAAGAATATCAAGATTTCAAAACAACTGGACAAATTTTTCAGGACGCTTTGTTGATTTCAGGACAGTTAGTAAATTTCTGGACCATGCTCCTGCCTGGTGATAACACAGCATAGACAAGAACTACAAGGACTACCGAGTGGTATTGTTTTTCGACAGCAATGAGCTGTTCGCGCATCTGCTGCTGACAGACGTGCTGGCGAGTAATAAGGTTCTCCAGCTGAGTGAGCTGATCACCATACATGGATCGCATCGACGCATCGTCGTAGCTTGTGTCGTTGCTACAGTCTGAGTCTCGCTGTAGGGCACTGATTGGGTTTGAGACAGATGCGCAGCCGTACTTTGCACGACTTATCAGTGACTTTACCTTCTCCAGCTGCCAAACATACAGCACATCGAGCATAGAATAACAAATCATTTACAAAAAACTGAAAACACCTTTCTGCGCATTTTTTCAAACTCTTCTCCGCCCCAGTGTTTTCTCTGCTCCAGACCTCCAAAGAAATGGACAGACATCACCGAGTGGACCGAGTTAACCCTGTGCAAAGATGTAAGACTGTCGCAAGATCAAGAGACATGTAGAAAGATTGTATTTGGCCCCAAAAGTTGCTAACTAAGGAACAAGAAAAAGAAGAAGTGTTTTAACGTTCTTGAAAATTTGGTTAATAAACAACATAGAGACAGAGTCCCCACTCTAGTACTGACAAAAAATCTAGGACTTTTTCAAGACTTTCTAGAACCCCCATAAAAAATTTTTTCCAGAACCTTTTTGTAGCCCACTAATGTTTAAATATACCGCTAAAAGTAGGGGACAAACTGGACTATGAGTAATCTGCGATTTCCATTTGAGCTTATGAAAAAATGCATGATTGTAAGGGATGTTTCCAGGACCTTACGGTCTAATTTCCAGGACTTTCCAGGACCAAAGTGATTTTCCAGGACTTTCCAGGTCCTGAAATTTTCAAAAAAAAATATCCAGGACTTTCCACGACTTTCCAGAAGGCGTAGGAACCCTGTATAGATCTCTATGCTGAATTCACTTTGTTTCAAAATCAATATTTAAGCACCATTTTGAAGAACTTCGTAGTTTGCAGTTAGGAAGATTTGCCATAGACAACTGTAGACACAATGTATTGCATTCTGCCATGGATATCATCAATGACGGTGACAAGACGCATGACAGTGCACACAGAGTACCGGGATAATTTCTCCCAAATCTGGACACAGCCCAAACTCCTGCCAACTTCTGAAAATTGAAATTCTAAGCAAATGGGTTCGCAATGTTAGCCCTGTGTAGGTGTGGCCAGAAAACACGATGCCAGCTGCTGACTAGTGAGCAATGAGAGAAGATGAAAGCAGGTTATAATCTTTACAAAAAAAGCAACAAAGTAACCCCCAGGGATGTGCTCGTGAAACCAAAAAATGCAATCGTGTTCTCTGCGTCATTGTTCAAACGACAACCAAATTACTAACTGCACAAAATTATCATGACAGAAGGTGTCCAAAACAATCAATAATTTTATACCGGGTATAAAATAGTGCATTCAAATGCCAGAATTAAACATGATGCCTGCCCGAATCTACAATAAATACCAAGTGTCTAGAGGGCCGACAGTCAACCCTCTAGTACGCAGCCTAGAGGGCGGACAGCAGCAGCCACCAGCATTAAGCACAGATTAGAAAGATGGCACTAGTGTTTATTAGGGTTAAGACTAGGGTTGGGGTTAGGGTTAGTGTTAGAGTTATGGTTAGGGTTAGTTATTGCAGCTTATTCAGTTTTGTTAGCTATTAAATTTTTAGCATGCAAATTTAACGATATTTCATACAATTATGTACTCGATTACAGTACATAATTGTATGAAGCAATCTGGGACAACCTTCTCCATTACGGCGTGCCGGACAAGATAGTCAGGGTCATCAGGCGACTTTATGAGGGATTCTCCTGTCAGGTCATTCACAATGGGAGACTCTCTGATGGATTTTCTGTTTCCATGGGCGTCAGACAGTGATGCATGCTGTCGCCACTTCTCTTTCTAGTGGTATTGGACTGGGTGACGCGGACAGCTTATGCTAGCTCAGAAAAGGGCATCCAGTGGACCCTCCTGAGGAAGTTGGAGGACCTCGAGTTTGCTGATGATCTGGCTCTTTTGTCACATCGCCTTCAGGACATACAAGACAAAGTCAACGCTCTTAAGGAAACTGCACAACGTGTAGGCCTGACGATTAGCCAGGAGAAGACAAAACTTCTACGCACCAACAACATGCAGGAGGCTCCCGTCACTATAGAGGGTTCAGTGGTGGAGGATGTGGACGAGTTTGTGTATCTTGGCAGCAAGATCAGTAAGACAGGAGGCACAGACGAAGATGTCACAGCCAGGATTAAAAAAGCTCAGCAAGCCTTCGCCATCCTGCGACCTGTATGGAAACTCACAGCCATCTCCACCAGAACGAAGTTGCTGGTCATCAACTCCAATGTCAAAGCGGTGTTACTATACGGAGCAGAAACCTGGAAAGTCACCAACAGCATTTCTAGGAAGATCCAGACCTTCATCAACAAGTGCCTCCGACATATCCTCCTTCTCAAGTGTATGATAGAGTGTCAAATACCAACCTGTGGTCAGGGGCAAATCAAGAGCCAATAGCCGTCCAGGTCAGGCGAAGAAAATGGCGACGGATTGGCCACACCCTGCGAAAGGAGCCCTCCAACATCACTAGACAAGCACTCGAGTGGAATCCACAGGGCAAGAGGAAGTGAAGATGCCCGAAGCAGACATGGAGGAGGAGTCTGGACAGCGAGCTGCAGGTCGTCAACCTAACCTGGGAGGCTGCCAAGGTTCAAGTCAAGGATCGGAGATGGTGGAAGATGACTGTTCAAGCCCTATGCTCCACAAGGAGCGAAGAGGACTAAGTCCAGTCAAGTCATACAATTATGTAGCCACAGATGTACACCCAAATTAAGGTTGCCAAATTGGTTATGAATTCAAATCTAGTGCTGCAAGGCTTGACTGGCTGACTGGTATGAAGGTGTGATACCTTGGCATTGTACCTTGCTAAGGTTGATCTCATCAGTGGCTAGCTGCCATGATGGCGCCTGTCTGCAGCGGCAGTATTGTACTGCCTGCCATAGGCAGTCTCTTACGACAGTGTACGGTTGACTGTCGGCCCTCTAGTACGGAGCCTAAAGGACTGACTGTTGGCTCTCTAGCCACGTTGATAAAAATATGACCAAATCACTCAAAGTTTCATAATTCAAGTACCATACTATTTTGTTGTTATAATATTAGGAACCAACCCGTAACGCAGCAATGGCAACATCCCTGGCCTGCATCTCTCCTTCCATGTGACTCAACAGTTGCAACAGATCAGCCCTGTCCATCTCCATCTTTGGGTGTCTCTGTGCCATCATCAAAATACACAAAACTAAAACTGGTATTAAAACACCTGGTTCACTATGGCAATAACATGGACGATGTAACACAACATTTTTGCTGTAAATTTTGCAGCGTCTAAGTAAAGATTTTTAGTCTTAATTAGGCCCCATAGAAACACAGCTACTTCACATCATTGCATCAACTTGCACCATGCCAAAAATATTGCGTCTAATGTGACACAACACAACTTTAAAATCTAACGACTACAAAATGAATTAAATCAATTATACAGATTACACTCATATTTAAGAAATTAAGCTCACACCTTTTTTTCATCAACATCAATGCCATATCACATGCCATACCACTAACCCAAGACACTTCCATTATAGTTTTTCAGATGGCTAGTTACTGCTACGCAGCTGGCTGGCATGCAAATTTTATATGCTATCTAAACAAACATAATAACCATAACACCAGCAGTATGTAGAACACTTCTACTGTCTCTAGCATCGATGCATCTATTCTCACTAACTGTTCGGTTATAAAGAGGTTGAGTGTTTTAATACTAGATCAATTTGGTCAATTGAATGGCAAACAATGAACGATATACTGTAATTTAAACAACAGAAATTCAAAGAAATTATGGCAATAATACCTTCAAAGTTTCTGATGATAGCAGTTTTTCCGCAGCCTCAGTATGTGTAACAAATAAAGCAGCGTGATCTTCTTCTCTGTCTTCATGCATGCTGGTAATTCTTGTTCACTCACAGAAAAAATATTGACAACCACTGGAAATTAATGACATCATTAATGTACAAAGTTACAACCAGCTAAAACAATATGAAGTGTCTCGACATCCGAAAGTCGGATGGCTATTCACTGGGGCTCCACGTCCAACAGTCAGAGATTCCGCAGGAAGGTCTAGCATTACACGCAAAGCTTAGTGTTAGGCCTATTGTTTTCGATTTAGTATAATGGTAAGGTTTCAGTTAGGGGTACGATTTGGTTAAATTTGGGGTTAGAGTTCGAATTTAGCGTGGCGACAGATGGACATACGCAAATAAAGATGTAACAATGATGCATGTATTGAATGCAGTCGAGAAAGGTGGTGGGTGAAAGCATTCAAGTAACTGTCCGTAATATCCTAGTTTCTGCTAGGGTTGAAAGTGTCAGTTTACCGCTGCCGCGAGGGTGTGCGTCTCAGGCGGTCGTCGCCTCAGACAGTTATTACAGTACGCACCCATACGATGTGAATACAATCGGTCAAAGGCCGATCATATTCGCACACCGTAGCCTACAACTTTCGGATGTTGAAACACTGCACTGTGCAGTGTCTCAATGTTCAAAAGTCGTACCTGTTGTGACTGTCGAACGTGGAGTCTCAGGGAATACACGTCTGAATTTCAGACGTGGAGACAGAACGAAAACAATAATGGACATTTTACTCCCAGTACTCATCGTTGTATTTGTATGCCATGTCCAGCGTAACCACATGTCAAAAGTTATCATCATTAGCCTCTTTCCAATCTAATGGCAAAACTTTACTCTCAAAAGACGGAAGAAAGAATGATTTTATGACAGATTCAATGTGATGTTTTAAGGTATAAACGATGTTGTTTCAAAACTAGCAGCAATAGAATATAAACAAGAATTTGACGCATCAGTGACGTGAACCGATGTGCAGCAGGACAAATTAAAGACGGACCAATCCAACTTTTAGTACCAGTTACGGCAAAATAAATTACTGCGTTTCGCCAATAGTTGTTACTGGCATACCGTGGCGTCTCTTTAATAACAAATCCTGTCTCCACAACATTTCCAGTATTAATTTAATTTGGTAAACAACAACAACAACAAAATATATAAACAACAGTCGCACTTGACGAAGGTTACGGCTCCGATTAAACTGCGAATGGGACCGAGTAATGGCGAAAATGGCAGAAATTTCACTTTTTGCTTTACATAAAAATAACCAAAAAAACATTAAAAATGTACCAACAGATGCAACTTTCGAATACAAATCCATCATCTTCTTTTTCTG
>Ga0209671_1007942_pt1 | contig 11069 bp, 6 predicted proteins | sample WorMetHERISLAND2_2_FD_187401 | JGI IMG/M metagenome (GOLD analysis project Ga0209671, IMG submission 187401) | Marine gutless worms symbiont microbial communities from Max Planck institute for Marine Microbiology, Germany - Olavius geniculatus... | ecosystem: Host-associated > Annelida >...
AGGCTATGTTAGTCGAGATGAGCTTATTATAGGCCTATTATTTAAAATAATTCGTGCGTTTGATGTTATATCTAAAAACTTCCTGCCTGCCTACTTTTTTAGAACGCCGGTGATTACAGTACAGTAATTCCTCACTTGCTATATTAGGCTATGTTAGTCGAGATGAGCTTATTATAGGCCTATTATTTAAAATAATTCGTGCGTTTGATGTTATATCTAAAAACTTCCTGCGCACCGATCGACTAGGGCCTACCTCACTGATACATTTTGTGGCCATTTCATCTCATATTTATAATCAAGACCTCAAAATGGCTTAATCAAATACTGGACTGATTTTTTTGCCTCCGCCTCCGCTAAGCATCAGCGGAGGCATTGTTTTGGATAGCTATTCGATTATTGCACATCTGGTGGCTGAGAAGTAAAACGCGTAAAAATTACAGAGTATAGGGTACGTTCCAAGGGTACGGTGTTATATTATGTTGTCGTACCATTGTTGACGAAGTTGGCGACCATCGAAATGCAATCCTGTATTATTGGCCTACGGTTTAGAAGTATGCCCACTAAATAAATCTCAGATCGCATCGCTTGATTTTGTCATTAACCGCTTCTTTATGAAGCTTTTCAATACAAATAATATGGAAATCATAAAGGCTTGTCAAAGTTATTTTTCGTTCAAATTTACCTAGTGTCCTCATTCCGATACGAGTAAACAAATTCACAGCCAGAGCTAAGGCGATTTGAGATTTTTCAGGTTTCTTCCCTGTTCGATATTACTGTCTCTATAATTAGTTGCTCCAAATGACAATTCTCTGAGCCTAACTCTATACTGTTGTTTTTGTTTAACTTTTTGTCTACCAATGTTTGCTTGGTGAAATAAAGATTATCAAAAAAGACAAAGTTTCGCCTGAGCTCCTAATGTAAACAAAATAACTAGCAAGCAAAGACAATTCAAAACTTCGGCATAGCTAAAAAAAATTCTTGCATTTAGAAAAAAATAATTATTTACAGGTATGTATGACAGGGTTTTTTTACTTACCGAACTGTACTGTTTTGACTGAGTGCAGTATAAATAAATAACACAGAACAAAATAATATAAGACATTAAAAATGCTACAGATAAAACAAAAATGGCATGATGCAATCAGATAACAAATTACAAAATAACACATTATTAAGTACATTAAGTATATTAAGTACAATTGCGACTGTCGATGCGTTAAGTTACGTCAAGTGAAATTCAACGAATATTTGTCCGAGATTGGTGGCCAACGTTGACCAACCTACTGCCGCGACCCCGCAGAGGAGGGAAGCACACGAATTATATTTTCTCTAGCCTGCTACTAAATGCTTTTTTCAGGCCCAGAATGTACACACATGCACCAAAACTGAATGGCCAAACCTCCAGTTAGATTTATGGAAATATCCCTTTGGAAAATGGGGAAGTGAAATTCAATGAATGTAAAGGGGAAAAAGAAAAAGGGGAGAGGCCAGATAGATGGGGATCTTGCTGAAATGGCTGAGGCAAAACAGATGCCCCTGCAGATGTGCATGATCTGAGTATCAAAACGTTTCGCCTCTTTGATGTTTCACACCGGGAATGTTTTGCTTGGTCTGGATGTTTTGCCCACTAACAAACTGTGGATGCCGGCGAAAACAGCCAACACTGGCAAAGACGTCTTCTTCGCCGTCTGAAAGTCCTCTGCATTTGTCCGTCTTCACCGTCCATTTGTCCTCCCCCGCCTCGTCTCCATCGTCTTCGTCTTCCACGTCCGCGCATCGTCTTCACCGTCGGTTCATCTTCCCCGCTGTGTTTCCCGTCCGACCGTCCGTCCATTTTTGCCGTCTTTGACAACTTTTAGTTGGCAAAAAGTCCAGCGGCGAAACGTCCATAATTCAGGCTCCGTGTCAGATATTTTCCGAAATAACAACAAGACACAGTCAGCTGCAGTGTTCATTGATTATTCGTCGCTAAAGCTGGTTATCAGCGGTGGATATGGACAGTGCACGGATCTCGGAGAGCTTCTGTTGTATCGTTCTGTTCAGACTGTCGGTGGTGACGCTCTCTCCGCCGTCAATATGCGAGCACAGATCACTGTAGACGCGATGACAGTCAGCGTAGTACTTCATCTACACACCACAGGCCGAACTGACATTCATGCTGAATTTATCATTCACAAGTACGGGAACGTTGTAAATTAACAGAGTAGGCAGGGGAAAAAGTTGAAATTATCCGACAGACGCTGCAAATTTCCGATAGAAAAGATTATGGGTGCTCAAAACTTCAATTTTGGCCATAAATTTCGCCAAAACTGGAGTTTTCAGCTCCAAATGTTGTACTGTTGGACGAAAATTTTCTGACAATAAGATTTTCTGACAATTTTGCAACATTCAAAAATTTAGGGTGGGAAATTGCACGCTCCACTCTGTCCCCTTAAAACGACGCCACTGCACAAGTAATAAACAAGAAAAAATATGATTAAAAATATCCATAAAAAATATCAGGCCAGAGAATCATTTTTGTCTATTATCAATCAGTTTCTTTGTCGACTGCCAATAACAGTTTGCAGCAACAAAAGCAAAGCTGACAACACGTACTTGTAGGTGGTCAAAGCTATAGGACTGAGGAAACCGTGTACAATTCTTGCTTTTGTGTGCCAAAATATGTTAAGCCCACCCACTTTTCAGGTCACATATTTTTAGATGCTGCTGCCACCCACGTCATTACTTAATTCAGACTAGTTTATGGCCACATAAGAGAATTGCAGCTACCCGTAGTTGTAACAAATGTTACAAAAAAATAATAATTGCATGCAAATGGTTTTTTTAAGCTTATAAAAAAACATTTGCAAACGTGAATAAAAACTGATACCCTCATTTTACTTGTATTGACACACTGCCGTTGAATAAATAGGCTGTTGTGGTGCTGTTTTGAATATGGAGTACTAATGTTTCATCAGCAGGGCTTTGATTTTTGCAACAAATATTTTCATGCACCGTTTCAACGTTTTTAAAAATGAAAAAAGTTGGGAAATTTAAAAAAAACAACGGCAAACGCATTTTTTAAATTAATGAAGTTCAAAAACCAACTATGCAGCTACCTGAGCGCTGACAAACGCCTGCAAAGACGGTTGAAAGTAGTCAACACGACTGTCATAGAGGCGTGGAAGTTCATCCAACAACAGTGAATTCTGCGTGTCAAAGTCTGCCTTAGCGATCGTCAGCGCCCTTCGACTCTGCACCACAGCAATCAGCTGTAAAGTTACAGCTGGAAAAACAGACACAGTTCTTCTTAGTGAGATATTTAAATTCTTCATCACACAGAAAACTGATCTAACAGTTTGCTACAGAAGAACACACAAAAACACACAAATGTTACAGCTTCTCCCAGAACTCAATCAGAAATAGTAAAAAAACAATGAAACTAGACAAAACTAGACTGCAGCATCCATCCAAAAACTGATCAGATGCACACGGTGGTGAATCCAGAATATTGAAATGGGAATTGGTAGGGGATGAAATGGGAGTAAAAGTGGCCACTCCCCTTCCACCCCCCCCTCTGAATCTGCCACTGGATACACTGTCCAAAGCCTGTATATTAGCACAGCACTTTTAAGCAACAAACCAAATGGCAAACGGTTTACTTCAGAAAAGCTTTTGTGATCTTGCCCATCACTACACAGTACTCGCTTCACTTCGTAAAACCTCAGCAATTTACTGCCAGACTGTGAACTCTGGCGTGTCTCAAAGATGCACTATTCTATAATAATTCTAGTTTATTCAAAGCTCGCCAAGCAGTGAAAAGAGATGCCAAAGAAACTCTGCACTGGCTCCAGTTAACACAGGATGCAACAGAAGCCGAAGACGTACATTTTCAAGTTTTACAACGTTGGGTCCAGTCCGTTCTCGTGCCGAGTACTTGTCTTTCTTTTCAATGCATTTCACATATTCCTGTACACAATACAAAAACAAAAACTGACGATGTTGCAGAAATAAAATAACTGGTGCAAATTTACTGACCTATTAATATTTGGAAAATACAGAAAATGCAACTGAACAGCAGTGGGCAAGATGAGTATTACGATCCTGCAGATTTCTTAGCTGCAACTAATGAATTTTAAGCACATGGGTAATGCCACAGCAAGCCCTATACATTTCTTGTGTTACAGAAATTAACAGAACAATTTATAATACGTGCATTGATTGGAAATTCAGTAAATGTATCATCATTAATGCTAATTATAAGCAACTAAGAGAACTGCAGTTAAACAAAGACAAAGCAGTCGCACTCTGCCAGCGGTGAACAATGAGCATGCTTAAATTTCACCCAGCTACGACACTGAACAAATTTTCAAAGGGGGGATGTCCTTCATGCTGCCCAGCATAGCAGACCACAAAACCAAACAACGAAAATGACAAACTAAAAGATAATATTCAAACAAGAGGGGTATATACAAGTATAAATCAGCGGATAATAAAAAATGATGATACTGACTTGAAGACACTGTTCACGCTTCTTGACGGCTTGCTGCACTGCAGGAAATATCACACCGAACCTGTATTACAGACAGAAAAAACAACAGCTATACGTCATATTATACACTAAACTATCCGACAGTATCACAAAAAGATCTACAACAGACAACAATCACATTCCACCTTAGCCACGACTCACTAGAAAACCCAGAATATTACACTAAACGCAAGATACACAATGATCACTCTGAGCCTTATACACATTATCCATACACTAGACCAAAAATCCGGTCCACTCACTGTCATACTGAATACAGACAGCATTAACGGTGACCAGTGTTAACTACTAGCTTCTGATACAACTATTTAAGTGAAAAAAGCCAATGCAACACAAAGCAAGTATTTTAAATTTCATGATAACGGAATATCTAAATCATGAAATAAGACGAACCGTTTAGTTGGCTCCACAACCACTTTCTGTGCAGTCGAATTCTACAGACAACAACTACATGGTGTGTCAAAAAGAAGACCACTAAGATTTTGTCACAACTTCGCAGAAAAACTTACAAACTTTCAAAATTTTTGATTGGCAATGTCTCAGGATAAATTTTCAATAATGCAATAATTAAAAATCCCAAAACACCTGAAATGTGTCGCTACACTACCTCATGAAATATAAATGTCGAAAATAAACATGCATTATAAGCTTACGTGCTAGCATTTTGAACACCTGATGAGAAGGTGCTAACTGTGATATACAACGTAATAATTATCACTCAGACTATTTAAAATTTCATTTTAGCTGACCATACTTAAGTAACGGTTGAGCTATTGGCATGATTGTTGTCTGTCTGTCCGTCACAGATGTATTGTGGCTAAACCATGCAAGATAGAGCCTAGGTTGCTATTGATCACTAATAGGAAGCCGCATATTGGCTTTCAAATGACATAAAAATCACAGACATTGGATGACCTTGAAGGTCACTGATAACCAGTACGGTTGGCTATCCTAACGACAGCTGGGCTTCTTGTTGTACAAAGAAATGGTGCGATAAATTGCACCAAACAATTACTTAACTAGTTTACTGATATATGACATTTCACAAGAATAATCTAGTCCTGCAATGGGTATCAGATGGAAAATCGCCAGGGAATGCTGTTCAGTTGACATAAAGTCAAGCACAGTGTCTGTAAACAAAACAATGTTAACAAAGAAATCACAGCCACATGAGTGTTCACAGCTTACCAGCTCTTCAGAGTGAAAGTTCAGCTTCCTCGCTGCGAGTGACCAATTGTCGACAAGTGCTCGCAACTTTTCAGTCTCCTTCCTCTCCTCCTTCAGCAGGTCGGAGCCCTTGAGGTTCTGAACGACTTTCCCTTCGGCTTTCGATCGTTCTGAAATAAATCAAAGCATCAATGAACTGCATCAGCAAGCAGCACTCCGTCAACAAAATACTGCAACACGAGCTATGATAAATACCTGCAAAATTCTACTCACATTTGTCTGAATGCACACATGTATTTGCCTTAAGAAAAAAATGATAATAAGCGAGACACAAGGAGCCTCCAGGGAAGAAAACCACCATGTTTTTGTCATGGTTTTATCACATACTGACTAATAATTATAAAATTATTTCACCAGTACACTCATCAGTACACTGGCAGTACTTAGTGTAATTTAGAAATTTGTTTACAGTTTTCTAACTGAGACTGCAAATAATAGATTAACTGCTAACACTAACTGTTAAAACTGTCCAACTTTGAATGACAATGAACAGGCAGTTGGGTCGTAGCAGTGATGATCACAACTACTACCAAATGCGATCTACTATTTTTGATTTTTGTCTAATTAGGCCAATGTTTTCTCAGTGGTGGTCCGGCTCAGTTGGTAGAGTCGTTGATTGAATCAAGAAAGTTAATCAACACCAGGCCCGGTTAGTACTTGGACGGGTGACCATGCCGGTATGTAACCAGCCACCCAGGTCAACTCAGCCTGGCCATCCCTCTGTGGGTAGACGCAATGATTACCAGCGAAAGCTGGGATGTAAACAGGCACACCGCGCGATGCACTAGCCCCATATCCATGGTCTCGCAGTGTAAAAACTGGTGTCTGGCTGAGGGCTAAAAAAACGGAGATCAGCGCCGCCCAATGGGCCTTAAGGCTTGGGAAGGACTTCACGTTTTTTATAACAACTGTTGGAATGAGTTTCTCAACGATCTGGAGATACAATCAACTGTGCCAGAACACTAAAAAATAAGCTTACACACATACAGTACGGAACACTGTGCAAAGTTAATCAAACAGCAAAACAAACCTGCTTGACAATCAATACACTTTTTCACATCTTTGTGAATTGACTTTGTTGCCTCTTCAAGTCTACAAATAGAAAATGTGTCATTTATATGATGGGAACAGAGTACAAAGTGATTATATACTGTGTCCCAACAAAAAAAAACATCCCTGCTGTAATTTATTGTAACTTGAACAAAGATTAAGCTATCTCAATAACTTTGATACAAATATTGCTGACACAACTTGCCATCAAACGACTTTTCAATTTCCCACCTCATCCAACCTCTGCTTCTCCAGTACCTAGAAAATGCACAACAGTGCTCAGTAGGGCAACATTGTGTCGACTTTTGACCAGTTGGTAACTAGTGAATGTTGGTAGTGGTAGTGTGGATGGATTACCGGTATAACAATACCTCAGAGTACAAAATGTTATGTGGATGGTATAAAAAGCCAGCTGAGCATGTTTCTGGGCTTCGATGACAGTGAAACCGTAATAAACAAATGACTTGAGTAAGTAGAGTATTATGTCACACTTAACACATTACCCAGTACAAGTCATTTGGGAATGTGTTTTTCTGGTTTCGAGTGACATTTTGACAGAAATTTTTGCTAAGTAGTAAACATATGTATGACTTACTGTTCTATCTTCTTTATTTCCCTTTCAAATCCTCGTTCTTGCTGCAGAAACAAAAAATACACAAACTAGAAATTTGCGGCAAAGCCCAACGTGAGTCCACCCGGCACCCTAAGTAAGATTGGGGGGAAAATTCATGGGTAAAATTCCCCTGGTGGCAAAGTCACATGGCCCGAACTCAAATGCATTAGCATACGCAGAACACGCAGTGTTGACTTAGGGTCTAAACACGCAATATCTACAACTTTCGTTAGTAGACCAAAGCCCACCGATTTTTTTGTTCAACGGGGGATGAATCGCCATTGATAACGCCATTTACCGCTTGTCGATGTCTCTATGCATTCCAGAAATATTTGCGGTCAAAGTCAAAAGTTTTCCTACATCACACCAAATTTTTGACGTTTTTTTGCCCTCCAAAATTTAAAGGGGGCAGTGCTCCCTAAAAGTTGTACCAGGGTTATTACCCCAACCTAGAATAACGTCATTTGGCAAAGTATCGTGGGGCTAATCACACTATTGCCAAAGTTATAGGCATGCATTTACTAAATTTTATGCCAATTTTAGACCCCCTTTGAAAAAATTTGTAAGGGAGACCCAAGTCTCCGGTGGAGGGTGTGCTAGCAATACTTGGTCATTCTCTAGCGCATGTAAAAACTTGGGGGTACAGCACCCCTTAAGGGCCGAAATGTGATCTTCCAAAAAAGTCTATTTCGGTGTGTATGATTCCACCTTTAAATCTCCACAATTAGTGGACCAAAGTTCACCAGACTTTTCTCGACAAATGCGGAAGGAATCGCAGTAGATCAAATATTTGACCCATTTTGAATATCTTCGTCCGTTCCGAAGATATTCACCGTCAAAGTCTGAAGTCATCGGAAATTGGGCCAAAATTTTGCATGTTTTGGTCCCTAAAATTTTTTTGGGGAGAGCCCCTCCCCGAAATTTTGGACCAGCATTATAAAATTCGGCCTAGGTATTATCACAGTGCGAAATATTACGCTGATCGACTGAGGCATCAGGGAGATCTTGCATTAAAAAAAAGAAGAAAACATCTGCAGTAAAACATAAGTCCGCTCCCGAAGATACCATTTCTGGGCAGACTAGCAACTGTAGCCTGTTACAAAATAACAAAATATTTTATTACGCCATGCAATAATCTGCAACAAAATATAGACAGGTAGTTTTAATTTACAGCCAAGTATGGAAACTTAATAAAACATGTGTATCTCGAAATTTAAGCTAAATTAACAAGAACCGACAACTGCATATCAAAATCAAATGAACATGATGTTCAAATACTGTATAAAGATCAAGTTTTTAAATTCTCATAAATAACAAATTCTGAACATCCAGTAGCATGTTTGCAGTACCACACTGCATGAAGAAATGAGCTAAAACGTCCTGGATTTTGTAAAAGGTAATAATGATAAGCATCTTTAACGTAAGATCTAAGACCCATTCTACAGGGTGGTCCAAAAAAACGGCACAAAGTTAATGACACCATAATTTTGCAACCGTACATCATAGAGTCATGTGGTTTTCAGCAAAATGTTCCAAAAGAAATTCTTTACATGACTAAAGTCAATATTTGAATACAGTGGTTAAATATTCTTTGTTATTGCCGCTGGCAATTGAACTATGCAAAAACACTATTACTCTCTTCACAGCGGTCCATAAAAACGTGCTACTTTTATTTTTTCAGTAGCTAAGTGAAACATTGGCCGATTTTAATAATTTCAGCATGCGACATAAAAAAAACTTGACGTAAATGACTGCAATTTTGGCCACCTCGCCTTAAGGTTGTCACTACATTACCTTGTGAAATGCAGAAGTCGTAGTTTGAACATTGACAACAATGAATTCATACCGGGCAGTGCATGCGTCAGCTCAGAAAATTACTGAGACCACAAAATCATTGAAAATCTGTTGCTTCGTTTTTATTTTAAAATTCTAAGTCGACAAACTGAAATGATACATCAACAGCGAGTGGGCTGCTTGAGTCATGCAGTTACTGAACGTGCTGTTGGCAAATGGTGTCAACGTCTACCGCTTGCGTTTGTGCTGCAGAAGGACATTTTGAGCACATGCTGAAATGAAGATGATGTGATGTGACACGTGTGATTTTTTGAGTGATAATAATTGCTAACTGCATTTGTCACTATTCAGTTTATAATTTCTGAGCCGATGCATACACTACCCGATAGGAATTCATTGTTGTCAATGGCCAAACAGCGACTTCTGCATTTCACCGGTAGTGTAGCGACAAAGTTAAGGTGAGGTGGCCAAAACTATAGACCTTTGTGTCAAGTTTATTCTTAATGTTGCATTGCCAAAAATTATTGAAATCGGCCAATGTTTCACGGAGCTACTAAAAAAATAATAGTGGCAAGTTTTCATGGACCAACGCACATTGAAGGTAATTCTGTTTTTCAGTAGTTCACTTGCCAGCGGCAAAACAAAGAATATTTAATTGCTGTATTTAAACACTGACATTGGTCATGTAAAGAATTTTTTTAGAACATTTTGCTGAAAACTGCATGACTCTGTGATGTACGGTTGCAAAATTATGGTGCCATAAACTTTGTGCCATTTTTTTGGACCACCCTGTACAATGTAGTCCAAAGTCCAAACCAAAAGTAACCCACTGCATGCAACAACAACAGCAACTCAATAAATCACCAATTCACTTCACTTAATTAAACAAGTAATTTGAGCAAAGCTCACATGACGCACGAAAGCAGCGGTCCTGCCACTTTGGCAATCAGTGTAGGCCTACAGCAATAAGATATTAATGCATCTTGAAAGAGTACTTAAATTTCGGCCCGGTACAAAAGACTCCTTGAATTTAAGAGATCAAAACTTAGAGACTTAAAAATGTACGTTCTATGCTAAAAAAAATGTCATACAAAGGTTGTCCAGGTCCATCTCCAGCCATTTCAACACAATTCACTTTTAAAATGTGTGTCGCAGCTGGAAATCGCCAAAAAATTCACTAAAAACCTCTAATTTGAGGGTTCAAGGTCATCAACACCAATAAAAAGTTTGTCACAATTGCTTGTTATGATAAGCAGCATATCTGTGCCTATCTGTATCTTTACACACGTTTAGTTTTATGGCGCTTTATAAGTTCGGTTTTAACTTAACTTTAACTTAACTGCGGTAAAATAACCACTTTTTACTGGGGTAGCCATCTTTGACACCCACCTGTGCCGGCCTCCTTGAACCTAGGGAGTCGAGACTTGAACTGCTAAAATCTATGTTTAATGGTGAAAATTTCACATGCAGATTGTCTTGGTCTATCTCCAGCCATTTTGCCACAATTCAGTGTTGAAATGTGTGTTGCATCCAAACATTGCGAAAAATTCACTAAAAACCCCTTTTTGGAGAGTTCAATGTCATTCAAGGTAGAGCTGTCAAGGCATTAATTTTTTTAATGCATTAACGCAGTGCGTTAATTTTTTTAATGCATTAATTAATGCGTAAATTAATGCGCCCAGTCCGTCAAGATGGAGAGTAGGAGGTAAATTACCCCGGGCCCGAGATGTTTATGAGACCTGCCTGTAGAATATAGAAAGTTAGAAAAATGAAAAAGTTTTAAAAACACATATAATTTTTTATTTTTTAAACGTATATAGACTATTTACTATTTAACTATTACAGTATTTTATT
>Ga0209671_1007943_pt1 | contig 11068 bp, 4 predicted proteins | sample WorMetHERISLAND2_2_FD_187401 | JGI IMG/M metagenome (GOLD analysis project Ga0209671, IMG submission 187401) | Marine gutless worms symbiont microbial communities from Max Planck institute for Marine Microbiology, Germany - Olavius geniculatus... | ecosystem: Host-associated > Annelida >...
TATAAATGTAATTAATATGTTCAGACCAAGTAAGATTATTGTCAATTATAATCCCCAAATAATTACAACAGCTGACCTGTTTAAGAATCACATTACCAGGCCTTAATTCAACTTTACAACGAGCATTATCATCACGAACACCAAAGACACTAAAACAGGTTTTATCCAAACTAAGCCACAGCGGGGCCCAAGGAAAACATTCTGGAGGGGTCCATCTAGGGAGAATTTTAGAATTTTGCTTTTTAATACAGCGCATTCTGCTGTATTTATATTTTTCAGCGACAGCAGGGCGCCCAAACGTTGCGGGATAAGAATAACTTACCCCACTTCCACCCCTCTTTCGATGGGCCTGACAGTGACAGACGTCTTAGCGGTTCGAACTGCTAAGCTGCCGCTAAAGCTTAGCGGTCCAGACTGCCGCTAGCTTAATGGCTTAGCGGTTTAAACTGCTAAGCCAGCCGCTAAGGCTTCAGACCAGCCGTTAAGGCCTTAGCTTTACGCCTTTGTTATGCATACTGTCCCGGGGCTGGTGTTTATTAGAAGTTCTACAGTATAAGCTTCAACTCACATGCATTAGTGAAGAATGCACTCCAATCAGATATGGCATTGGAGCACTGAACAACACAGAATACAGCGAAATATAACACAAGTGTTTGTAAAAAAACAATCTTACTGTCATTTCGCTATTAGTCGTTTAGTCATTTCGTACGATGTGCCTCGAGAAAAACATCAGTAAACAAATGCAATCTTAAGCGTGATCACATTAGCAATACGGTACATACACATCATACAACTAGCTGAAGCATGAGGTACCAGTAATAAGCAACCTGCACTATTTGAATAGATGCACTGGCAGATGTACAGATGAAGTAATGGTGTAATAGTCATGTAATAGTAAACAGGTAAATGTAAGCCATAATCGACACAAGCATAATGCCATAAGATAGGAGCTGATATAGATTTCTAGACAGTCAGCCTGCAAATGATGTAATCATAAACTCAGTGGTAGGCTGCCATTACTTTCCACAGTGCCTGCGGTTACCTTCCCAGCCAAAGAGCGTCACCGTCTTTTGACCAAAACCAAATTATACTGCTTGGTGAACAGAGGCACATGTGTGTGAACAAACTGCCCAGAGTCATTACCTGGCAGTGCATTGGGTGAGAGTCGAACCAGCAACTGTGGCAGTCACCAGTCCGGCACGCTACCATTAGACCACCATGCCACACTGGACACTATAGTACTACTACTTGATGCAGCAGTACTGTAGTGTAAATTTGATAAGTACACTGTGTCTCAAAAAAAACCAGACCCCTATTACGTTTTGAAATAACTCCAACAAACTGTGCCTAATAATAATAATGATTAGCTGAGAAAATCGTCAAAAGGTACTCAATATCGTAGTGCGTTACGGGCTTACGATATTTCATAAAACGGGGTACCTGCTTAGGTTATTTCCATGGTAACCAGAGAGCGCCATTTATAAACTGTATAAGACAGCAGACGACGCAGTGCAGTTGCCCCTACTGTTGGTGCCACAGGAAAACCTCAGCTGGTACTCTGTTCTTGAAACTTCTCGCAAAGTAACACATGCTATTAAGTGCTGATTCTCTAACGATTATTTTTGTCACAATATATTGCTATTGAACCAGGACTGTTGGAGTTATTGCAAAAGGTAGCAGGGGTCCAGTTTTTTTTGAGACACAGTGTAGTAACTGACCTGCAGTATTCGAGTAGATGTGCCGGTAAAGCAGGAATGTACAGATGCTGCCTGCATCATACACACGCGCACATTTAGCACACACTAAAACTCCAGACCTATTACTGAGTGAGTGACAAGTGTTTTACATCTCGCTTAAAATGAAAGTTGAGTTGAGCTAGTGGGTGGTTACCCTTCTCTGCAAACAGTCACTATTCCAAGTAGTAACTAACAACCGGACTGAGAGTTAAAAATCATGACACTGCGATAATAACTCCTACGCCACCAAGCTAATAACTGTAATGAGCATGGGCAGCATTATAAGTTTTATAACTTTTCTTTTTGTCTCCAGCTACAAAATTCCTCTGCTTTCCCTTCTTCCCTTCCATGTTAATCCTTCCACTGCTGCCTTTTGTTTCCCTTCCCTTTTCTTTTCCCTCCCCTTCCTTCGTTTCTATCCATTTCCCTTTTCCTGCTGTACGGGTCCCCTCAAACAGGCCAAGGGTCTGAGGAGTCTCGGGAGCGCTTTGGCTCAACAGCCCAGAGCATGCATTCAAGGACAGCCAACTGTTTACTTATTTTGCTGGAACAAGTAAATTAAAACAACAATTAGCCAGTCAAGTACGTTCAACGGCAAATAGGAATAATTTCTGTCTGCAGAATCTGTGTTTTTACTATGGCAATGCAAAGTAGAATTACACTTGAACTTGTACTGTACCCTTCAACTGACGCCACTGTAAACATAAACAACAATCAGCCATCATGACACTGAGTATCGCATACACAAAGTGATCGCTGTCTTGTTTTCCTGTGATTTTGAAACAATACATATCTACACCGTGGGCCATAAAAAACGTGAGACACCATACTTTTGTCCCTATCTTTTCGAAATATTCACCGATTTCAAAGATTTTTTCACCGGCGCACTCTGTTGAAAATCTGCAATAAAAGACTACTAAATACACCGTGCCAGCACAGCCAATGGTTCACAGCTAAAGCCCAGTACGGTTCTACCATCACAGCCGATGGTTCAGAGTATCTACCAACCAATTCATGGGATGAATGAGCGCAACAGCAGCGTGGATACATGACGTCAGTCGACTCAAACGTCTGCTGGTCACTATGATACGGCGCTCCATCAATATACTACAACACAGATAGTAGCAGCTGTGGTAGTGATAGTCATAGCAATAGTTGTGGTGCTAGCAGTAGTAATGGTGTACTTAAACGACTGCTTGTTACCACATGTATTATACGCTGCTCCATTAGCATGCTACACATACACAGATGTAGTAGTAGAAGTAGAAGTAGTATTGGCAGTAGAAGTAGCAGCAGTGTAGTTGTAATACATGACGTCAGCATGCTACAAATCAAATGCTACAAATCATCATTATCATCATCATCATCACATAGACAGCATTATTTCCAAAACCATGACGTACACACACGCTGGGCGACTTCACTTTTCGACTTAAGACTTTCGCTGAGCCTAAACTTCGATCTACATGGTGTTTTATAAAAAAGAACCCCTTTTTGTTTTTTTTCATAATTTACTCAAATTATGAGCAATTTACGTGAACTTTTCACCAGTTGTAGCTGAAGAAATACTTATTCGAAATATTTGAACAAAATATGGCAGTTGATTAATATTCTTTGCTAGTCGTGATGTAATGCTGATGTCAAAATGTCTCACAGGTACAAACAGGCTAATCCCAATTGGTGCTGCCAGTTGCTACCCTGCTTCGATAGTGAACTTAATCTGGTTCGCTAATGAAAAATGCTTATCATGTCAGCACTGAGCAACATGGAAACATGAAATAGGGCATCCTGTGATTCAAAAACTCAACATCTTGCAAGCTTGTTGTGATAGTGCACTGTCTTGTTTGAACATGTGAAAAACCAACTATCCCCACAGACACATAAATTTGATCACTTTGCATGTTTTTGGGCTGCAACAGTAAAACTTCAAATATTTGACACCAATGAACCAGATTTTTCACCACTGAAGCAGGGTAGCAACTGCCAGCACCAATTGGGATTAGACTGTTTGTACCCGTGACACATTATAATGTCAGCATTATATCACAACTAGCAAAGAATATTTAATCAAGTGCCATGTTTTGTTAAAACATTTCGAATTAGTATTTATTCACCTACAACTGGTAAAAATTTCATGTAAATTGCTCATCATTTGGGTGAATTATAAAAAAAACAAAAAGGGGTCCTTTTTTATGAAACACCGTGTAAGTACCTACTTAAGACAAAAAGTGACGTGATTTTGCTGAGCGAAAACATGGCGACTAACACGTATAGTTCAGTAAATTCAAACAGTCTGGTACCAAAAATAAACACCGTAATGGCTACACAAAAATGTAAGATGTTACATAATTACGTCATTTGCGTGCGCGGTGCAATTAAATAAGCAAGTCCAAGCGTAACTGGTTGATTCATTTTCTGTTAGGTTTACCGGTTTTCTGCCATTTTTAATCGTTTAGTTAAACTTTGGTCTAAGTACAGACTTTAGTGTTCAGCTTTAGCTTTGGCTCTGCGAAAAGGCTCAGCGAAAGTCTAAGTCAAAAAGTGAAGTCGCCCATTGTCAGAAGCCTAGTGGCCACGTATAATAAATGAAACACACCAAGTACTAAAAATATATCTACTTAGTACAGCTGTTTAAGCACTTCTTACCTAGCAAATACGGCAACCATGTTTCGCAAGTTGACTGCATTGCAATATTCTGTTAGATTTCTCTGCAAAAATATCGTACCAAAAAACAACATGATCAAACAAAAGTGACCAAGAAGTTAGTAACACTACTAAGTTCAACGGGATTGGCTAGCTGCTTAAGTACAAAAAAAAGTATATTATACCAGCATATACACTGTATCTGTAAATAAGTCAGAATACGTTCAAATTTGTTAATGTTATTCACGGAAGACTGTAGGTTTATTCCGAACATGTCACGAACTAAAAAAAGTGCACAGGGCAAAACAATTTTCGAAATTTACAAATCTCCGACAGAGTGCTTACAAATGATCAAAATTTCAAGACGCCAAAAGGGTGATTTGCATATACAATTTTTTCTATTTTTGAAAGAAATTTGTCAGACAAAATAAAAATTTTCGGACAGACTAAAACTTATGGGGGAAATAGCGCACGTGCACCCTACCATGACGACACTGGCTGGCTTAATGCAGAGCAACTTCATTCATATGCCCAATGCAAATACACTAAACCAAACTGCTCACACATCACCAAATAATATCTACAAAGTGAGTGAATAGGGTTTAACGTCCCGCCTGACACTGTATAGATCATTTCGGGGATGGCCTTTGCAGGCAAAATTGCACATACACATAATAACAAAACAAACAGTTTAACCTTTACAGAAAGTTTAACCTTATGAAACACAAAACACAAAAAAAACGACCTAAACCTAAAATCGTAAGAACTGCCAATTACAATTGTGCACATGTAGAAAAAATAGAAGTTCCAATAATAGAAGTTCCCTGTTATCCTCCAGACAGTCATCAATCTCAGCTGTCTATTGGAGGACAGAAGATACAAAGCAACAGTAATAAACTGAACCTAAATGCTAGTTCAGTTGCGTCTAATCAACAGAACTGAAGTAAGCTAAAGTGCAATATGCCAGTCAAATATGTCAGCTCAGTGCATTCTGTTTCAGTTCATTTCACAAAGTGAACTAAACGAGTTCAGTCCAATTCACTTCTGTCACTTTGTACATGCCTTTATGCCTGCAAACTCATGCGGCATATACTCAGCTGTATTTGAAACTTGTAAGGGCCACATTTTATCAACAGTAGATTACGAGAACATCAAAGCATCCCTCAACCAAAAAAAAAACAGCTTAAACAATGTGGCAAGAAAAATGCTGATATAAAATTGCATCAATACACATACACTTTCAGGTATGCTCGGTAAGTCATCATTTGGCGGACAAGTAAATGAAAAATCCTAAAACAAAAAAAAGCACAATACATGCACACAGCGTAACTTCTGCATTCTTTCACATGCAATTCTAACTGTCAATCTACCACAAGCAAGAAGAAATTTGAGCTAATGCTCACGAGACGTGCGAAAGCCTATAGCAGTTTCTGTTAAGTAGTTTAGCTGAAAATTGGGGTGTTCACGCTAAGTTAATATACAAATACCAAATTCCCTATCTGGATCGCATAACGATAGTTCCGTAGCGCCACACTGTGAAGGATATTGACTTGTGTCGCAGCCCAAAATCGCCAAAAAGTACACTAAAAACCCTATTTTGATGTTCAAGATCATCCGAGGTTATTGATCTCAGTGGCAATCGAAAGCCAGTGTATGACTTCCTATTAGTGATTAATAGTAACCTAGGCCCTATCTCGCACCGTTATTGAGACACAGCGACTTACTGGCTAAAACTCGAAAATTTTTCCCACACCCCTCTCATTTAGTGCCTTCGTTCGGGGTGACCCCCTTCGAATTCATGGAAAAGCTTTATGGTTCCTGAAACTAGAGTCTTCCAGGCAGCCGATGATAAAGATTTCGTAATCTTACCTTGCACGATTTTTGACTGATCCACCCGTGTGACAGATGGACAGACAGACGGACAGACAGAATTGCGATGGCTAAGATGCACTGAAAGCAGTAGCTGCATTCGTGCGTAAAAATCACACGTCATTACCATCCCACACTGAATTTGTTATGCTGCATCGCACAGTGTGCCTGTTCATGCCCCAGCTTTCGATGGTACGATACTCATTGCAACTACCCAGGAAACGATGGCCAGGCGATTGGATGGTTGGTTACATACCGAGATGATTTACCCACCGGCCAATGGTCCCCCATCCGAGTGAGCAAGTATGCTTGGCGTTGATTAACTTATTAAATGTATTATCTACAGTACAAAGCTGCCACCTTTAAAGTGCAATACTTAACACGTAATTCTCATCTAGACCAACTACTGTAGCCTAAGTGTAGACTGCTACTACTATTGCTACAACAACTACTAAGTACAACTACAACTACAACAACTACTAACTACTGACCTGTAGCTCAACTAGTAAAGGTCAAAAAGGTAAAGGTAGTCAATTTGTATAGTGCATCGTCGCAAACACGCCTCTAATGCGCTTTCGTCACTAACCAGAGCTGCCTGCCGCACGGCCAACGTGTGCAGCCTGCAGACACAGGCTGGCGCAGAGGCCGGCTAGGCAACCCCAGTCAGCTGTACCAAAGTCCCCACCTTCCGTAACCCATGTAAATGAGTTACTACTCATTTTACCGTCCCATGGAGGGTAGAAGGCTGAGTCGACCTAGCTGGCAGGCTTCGCATCGAGATGGTTTACCTGCCCACAGGCAGTCACCCATCGCAGTACTAACTGGGCCCGGCGTAGAGTAACTTCATTTCAGCCGAAACGAGTTACCAACTACGCCACGCCACCAACCAGTATGCCTTGTGCCTTGCAATGGTATTGTTGACTCATACAACCTGGCTAGCAATGACTGCAATGCAACTACAACAGCAACAACTACTAATACGACTACTACAAAAATTGCAACAACTACTACTAGTACTAACCTGTAGCTCAACGAGCATGCCTTGCAATGGTACCATTGACTCATACATCTTAACTAGCAACGACTGCACTGCAACTGACTGGCCTCTGTTGAGCAGCTCTGCAATGTGATTCAACAGACGGTAGAAGACTTCGAACCATGGAAAATAGCTGTAGCCACATAAATGCACAAAAATAAGTAACCGGGATTTTAATAAGGCCAGAACATCTCAAGAATGTTAGCGAGAACAAGATCAACAACTACAATAATAAGGAAGAAAATGAGGCGAGTGAAATAGAACAAAGTTTAACATTTAACGTTTGACATAATAGTTGGCACAAACTGATTTTCATTCCAAAGTAAAATTAGACTTTAATACAGTACCACAGAATGGCAGCAGCACGATAATCTGAAGGTTCAGTAGACCAAAAGTTTTAGGAATCTTTCTTATACACATCTACAGACGTTGACTCAATCTCCACATTTCCTATTAACTAAAAGTATGGTTAGGGTTACGGTGTAAGTTAGAGTTAGTGAAAATGCATGTTGTATATACACCTCCTTCAGACTATCGAACCTTCGAAGTATCAAACCTTCAAATTATGGACACACAACCTCACACAACTACTGCACCAATACTACAGTGCATCAGCGACTGACCTGACAATACACAGGCAGCGTTGAGAACCAGCTGAGAGACGACAAAATCCAAATCGGAACTGACCCGTGATGTCAGTCAGAGTAAATGCAAAATGTTCCACAGACACGCTACAATTAGCAAACGAACAATCACATGTCAGAACGATAAGCAGATAAGTCTGGCTAAGGGCGTTCAATCTCTAAATCTCCCATTCAGGTGGTGGGTCAAAGACACACATCTAACACAATGGGCGACTTCGCTTTTTTGACTTAATAGACTTTCGTTGAGCCTTTTCGCTGAGCCAAAGCTGAAGCTGAACACGAAAGTCTGTACTTAGACCAAAGTTCAACTAAACGATTAAAAATGGCAGAAAACTGGTAAACCTAACAGGAAATAAATCAACCATTTATGCTTGGACTTGCTTATTTAATTGCGCTGCACACAAAAATGACGTAATTACGTAACATCATACGTCATTGTGTAGCCATTATGGCATTTATTTTTGGTACCAGACTGTTTTAATTTACTAATCTATCCATGTTAGTTGCCATGTTTTTGCTCAGCGAAATCACTTCACTTTTTGACTTAAGTAAGTACTTAGTCCGAAGTTTAGGCTCGGCGAAAGTCTCAGCAAAAGTCTAAGTCAAAAAGTGGAGTCGCCCAGTGTGTCACTGGACCCTGCAAGTGTACCCGCCAAATGGCATGCAGATCCATCAAGTAGTTTAAGCAAGGTACTCAAATGTGACAGATGACAGACAGACCATGCAACAGAGAAATGGGTAGGCACAGGCAAAATCGTTTGTGCTACAGTGATTACTTCTAATTATGCATTGCAACATATGATCGTCTGTACTTCTAACTTCATGCTAGATGATTATTCTATACATATAAAAATAACACCACAACAACTGTAAATACCTTGCAAAAGATTTGGACATAGGAAAAGAAAATTGAACAACTGACTGTCGTAACTCCTATTTTTAAAACAAACAGCAAACAATGCAAACACACACTGGCTTCCAAAAAATAAAATACTCAATAAAATACACGAAACTAACAAAAAACATCATCACATAAAGAACAAGTAATTTGAGCAAAGCTCATGAGACACGCGACAGCCTCAGCAGTTCCTGTTCACAGATTGTCTTGCTTTATTTCCAGCCATTTCATCGCAATTTACCCTTGAAGTGTGCACCCCAGCCAAAAATTGCAAAAAATACTTAAACCCCTCATTTTCGGGGTTTAAGGTCATTCGAGGTCATCAATGTTAATAGAGATAAAAAGCTTGTTACCGGTGCTTGTTATGATAAGCAGCATGTCTATGCCTATCTGCAACTGTTTTCATGCTAGACGAGCCAATATCGGTAAAATAACCACTTTTAGAGGGGTACCCCTCTTTGATGCTCGTGTGTGCAAACCTCCTCGAGTTTAGGGGGTCGGCACTTGGACTTATGAAATCTGCATTTGATGCTGAAAATTTCATGTGCAGGTTGTCTTGGTCTATCTTCCAGCCATTCCGGCGCAATTCACTCTTAAAATGTGTGTTGCAGCACGAAATCGCAAAAATTCACCGAACACCCAGATTTTGGGAGTTCAAGGTCGTTCAAGGTCATCGATATTAATACGTCTAAAAACCTTGTCCCAAATGCTTGTTATGACAAGCAGCGTGTCTCTGTTTATCTGCAACTGTTTTATGCTGGGCAAGCCAATAGCGGTAAAATACTAACTTTTTAGAGATACCTCTCTTTGACGCCCTCATTCAAGGAGAACCCCCTCACCTAGGGGTACAAAATTTCATCACAAATAAACTAGGGTCCTTGCGGCAGCCCACAGTGAAGATTTCATGATCCTAGCTTGCACAATTTTAATACAATTGCAGAGTGTGATGGACGGACAGATGGACAGACAGACGGATAGACAGATGCCTGGACGATGGCTAAGACATGCTAAGCATTACATGCTGTCGCACATAAAAACTGTAAATAGTTCAGGAGTACTAGATAACATTTACATCAAGTCCCAAAATTATTGACAGCCCTTGCTTTAAACACACCTAATTCAGTTTGTAGTTCATGGATTTCAATGAAGTATCATACACTGCACGACTTAACATTAGTTACCATCATACTTATTGTGAAGTCTGCATCGTGCTGTGTGTGCTCAGTGTAATGTCATTATGACATCAGAGTTTGTTTATATTAGGGTTACATTGTTATTGACAAAACAATCAAGCAGTGGCGCACCCACCGAAGAGCTTGTGTTGAGACCAAAGACTATGAGCACAAACTTTAAAAACTAGTTCAAAATGATTGCCAAAATGAATGTTGCAAATTTTGTAAGAATCTGTCAGATATCAACAATTTTACACAAAAGAACTCATCTGTAGGGGTGTGACTAATTTTGGGACATGGCGTAGATAACTAGCTTCCATCGCTCCATGGAGGGTAACTGGCATGAGCCTGACAGCCTGCCTGGCAGAGGTCAAGGCAGGGGATGTAATCACATATGGCATATGGCAGAGATTAAATGTTGTAAAGCACGCCAGGAGGGAGCAAGAACAATGTCGTCAGCTCTGTAGCTCTCTGACTAGTTTCCCATAACCCATCAACCTTAACGTATTTCAAATATATACTATACCAATAATCAACGGTTTAACACCGAGTTGCCTACTAACTTCCAGTTGGATGATGGTGTTGACTGTATTTTGGTTCAGCTGTTAGCTTACTGGTATTGTAACCAAGAGGCATCTATAATATGGATAAATTCTAGCTCTGGCACTTTTTACGTTGCCAATGGCACCAAACAAGGTGGAGTTCTGTCTCCATATCTGTTTACAAGATACATTAGGCCGGTGCTGCTTGCTGTGTCTAATAGCCGTGTCAGCTGTACTGTTGCTGATACTGTTATCAACGTACTTGCATACGCTGACGACATTGTTCTTGCTCCCTCCTGGCGTGCTTTACAACATTTAATCTCTGTTTTAGAAGCTTGTTGTATACAACTTGATTTAACTTGTAACACTAAGAAAACTGTACGTATGGTTTTTGCACCATGTAATAAGTCTAGAATTGTATCGGATATTTTCCCTAACTTTGTCTTATGTGGCCAGCCATTGCAGTTTGTGTCAGAATTCCGGTATTTGGGTCATATTATTTCTAACCAACATAAGGATGACACTGAT
>Ga0209671_1007944_pt1 | contig 11068 bp, 8 predicted proteins | sample WorMetHERISLAND2_2_FD_187401 | JGI IMG/M metagenome (GOLD analysis project Ga0209671, IMG submission 187401) | Marine gutless worms symbiont microbial communities from Max Planck institute for Marine Microbiology, Germany - Olavius geniculatus... | ecosystem: Host-associated > Annelida >...
TTTCAGTAGTTCGCCAGAGATGCCACAAATCCCTGGAGCCTTGCCATTTCTCAGTTTACCCAAAGCTTTGGAGACTTCGGACTCTGTAGGCGCCTCACAGTTGATGCTAGTGTCCGGGACCGCAGAATTGGCAGCCTCAGTAAGGTCATCCGGAGGATTTGCGACAGGTCTGCTAAGCAAATCCGAGTTATATTCTCTCCATCGGGCTAGCTTTGCCTTCCCATCACAAAGCAGTTGGCCGGAGGAGTTCAGAATGGGGCTGGTCACATGTGGCGCTGCTGAGCGCAGCTTCCTGAAATTGGCAAAGGCATCCTTAACCTGACCAGTCCTTAACGCCCTTCTCCCTCCACTGCCATATCATCTGCCCAGCATTGCCGATCCTTCCTCAACTGCACTCGACACTTCTTAGTAAGGCTCTTGTAGTCCTCCGTGCGGCCCTGTAGTCTTGCTGACCTCTTTTCCTCAATTAACGACCATATACTGTCGGTGATCCAGTCCTTCTTCAGTTGGATTGCACGACCCAGACAGGTGGAAGCTGCACTGTTGATAGCGTTGCAGAAAGTGCTCCAGTCACTTGCTACCTCAGTATTCAGCAATGAAAAGCGATTCTGCACTTCCACGGAGTACTGCAGCTCCACTTCTGGGTCGGTCAGTTTCCTGATATTATAGCGTAGGTTTGGCGTACGAGTCGTGCTGCCCTTCTGTCTCAGTGCATGCTACAGCAGAAGTTTGCTATCTACTGTATTTGGACAGTTGCTTGCTTGCTGATGCCTGATACAGTAGCTGGATTTCGCAAATCTTTTTACATTATTACATAGTGACAGTTTGATTGCAATTTTTATATTACCAGTATATCATTACTTTTGTCAGAGATTGTCTTTTCAGGGCTGCTTTTCGTGGAGTCATAAAGTTTATGAGTTATTGTGCAGCTGTCCTAATAGGCTATATCATAGGTCTTTCTGGTCCATTTTCTGTCTGACTCTCTGTCTCATATGGGCCTGTAACTTGAAAACAGAGAGACCTCGGAGAACCAAATTTGGTGTGAATGTTTTCTGTGGTAGGTTGAGCCAGTTTTTAGTTCAGTGGGTCAGACACATTGTATATCAATGCAGACACCAGACAGTCAGTCACACAGTATGTTGGCAATTTGGTGACGTACTACATGTATTTCAGTTTTTCTACTTTTTTATATACACTTTAGTAATAAATGATGATATTGCCATACATACGTGGAGCAAGTGTGCATGGAATGTGCAGTGAGTACATGACGGCTGTGTCGGAAATTGAAAGTCAGTCTCAGTCCGAGCCAGCTCATCCTGCTGCTGCTGCCAGTCCGTCACCAGCATCACATGCTAGTCAGTCAACCAATGCTTCTTTGGCAGATAACATAGAAGATCGCTGTTTGCTCAATACGTCTACAGGTAGAGTCCACTCTGCTGCTACTGTTAATCAACCAGTCATTCAGTCAACATACATTTATTATATAGTGCCATGTGTTGCAAACGCATCAACGTTCGACTACACTGAGTGTTCACATTTCCTGTAGGCAATGTTAGCTTTCTGAACTATGCTGAAAGGTGCTGAGAAGTGTGGCAGCTTGGTGTTAACTACAGGGTGGGCCAGAAAAAACGTGCCACTTTACTTTTGTCCATATCTTCACCAGTTATTGACCGATTTACAAAAATCTTTCACTGGCATACTTCGCAGACAATTTGTGATAATGTGATTATCATAGATCCCACCACACAAATGCATCTCTACACTACCTGGTGAAATATCAATGAAATATGCATAGATAACGATAATAACAAACAAATGGTTTGGTAAAATTGAAAAAAGCACTTCAGACCAACATTGCAGTAAATGGTCTGTATGACATTAGACTCTGTGGGTATAACACAGTTCAGTTTCATACAAATCATTTATTGCAATGTTGATCTGAAATGAAGTGGCATGTTTTTTATTGTCCCATGGTGTATAGTGTTCACATGTCTGACATTTCCATGGCTCCACTTTTGTTCACAGTTACACCTGTTTGTAACAGTAGGTTAGTTTTGACAGTGTAGGTTGCCATATTGCTGCAATCAAAGCTGATACTGACAGAACATGTATAATCACATTATGTCGAGTGAGAAAGTTTTTTTATTGTGTAATTGCAAAAAAAGAAGCACTCACTCAGTGATGTTGGGCATTATATTTTGGGACTGGGAATGTCCATTTAGATTCATTTAAGGTTATAGATATGGATGGCTATTGAAATTTAAATTTAGTGATTATTTCATATTAGGCTGTGCCAGCTATCAGCCAGATATATTCAATGGTAGGATGAGGATGTTATTCACAGTGACAATGACATGTTGATTTTTTTCAGCTAAAAGTAGTCAACCAGCTTTGCTTCTTCACATGCTTTTTTGTTGGTGTATGTACATTTAAGCTAATGTTGTGTTATTTCGATCAGAATGTAGAGAACCCATAGTCGTGTAAGTACAGAAATTTTCTTCCAAATTCAGCCAGGTTTTTGCTCTATTTCAGGATGCAATTTCTGCCATGTTCATCTGTAGTTGAATTGCATACATCCCTACAAGTTAGTGCCTCAAGAGTCTTTACTTAGTCTTCACTGTTCTTCTGACTGTAGGAATGTTTGTTGTTTGTTAGTCATTGCGAGCGACTATCGTGACATTAAGCGCACACGTCTCCGGGATGTACTTGCACATCCGATGCCGTACAAGTTCCGAGTCTGTGCAGATGTCATCAAGTACAGCCCACGGGCAGAATGTCCACTGGACATTATTCAGCTCTACTGTCCCGAGTGCGAATTTCTGTGAGTATTAAGACATGACATTCATTGTAGCATTCTGTTATTTTACAGCAGAACATCAAACTTTTGTTCGTATCTTTGCTATATGTTGATCGATGACCAATGACCACAGTCATATTTTCACCATTGCTGTGCTTTAATCAGTGCCATTTTGACAACTGATAGTTTACAAGGTAGATTAGCAACACGTCTGAGGTACGATGGAATTATACTGCAAATTTTCTGCTGAGTTTACCAGAGAAAGAATTTTAAAAACTGGTTAATATCTGGCAAAGATATTTACAAGGGGGTCTGGTGTCTTGCGTGTCTGACTTATGGTGTAATGGTTATGCTGAGTGTTGAACCGGTTTTTTAGTTTATATTAGACTGTTACCATATCTGTTACTTGGCGCCATCTTGAGTGGTTCTGCAATGCTTATATGAGTCCACTGTTGTGTGACCAGAGATAATGTTCTGCAGAATGAAGCCAGTTCCGTCTGAGTTATCTGTATGGATCTGCCAGTCCATCAGGAGATGCCTGATGTGCTATTGATCCATGAATGAGTTTTTGCAGGCCTGCTTTTTGATCAAGTAGACATTATTATTGTTTTACTCATCCGTAATGACACAGGGAAAAAGACAGATACCAATGATAGACTACTGGATAGAAAATAACATTTATAATATATAGTATTTAATTGCTGTTTTTTGACATGGCCCTTTACCGTGCGAGCGATTGCTTTCTGAACATTTTGCTGAAAACTGCATGACTCTGTGACATACAGTTGCAAAATTAAGGCACTCTGAACTTTGTGCTGTTATTTTCTGGAACACTCTGTGCGCGTGTATTTAAAGCTGTATTTGTTGCATATGATTTGCCAGATCTCCAGTTCCCTCTGATGTTTTCAGTGATGATAATGTTCAGCTTAATGCCAGGTATTGCTTAACGCAGTCTTTACTGGATGTTTAGGTTCTTTTATAATGTACGTGATATATGTTTTTCATTAGACCTGTCTTTGGAGCTTTTAGTGCTGAATAGAAGAAATTGTTGTGTTTATGGTAGCATATGTAAATTGTTAGCAGTCATCTGTTTTGCTGTCATACACTTTGTATTGACATATAGGTAAAGTAAAATGTTGTTTGCCAGTGTAAATTTGGTCTGTAGTTTTCCATGTAACGTATAAATTAAACTTGCACTGTTGAGATCAAATGATTTATCGCTCAAAGCTGACATGAAGCTTAGAAATGCTTTGTGGACAGCTGTATTGCCATTAAAATTATATGGTGTAAATTTCAATTGCATGATGCGATGAAATTACAATCGATTTAGTGCAGTTCTAAATTGAAAGCTTTTATCTGTTTGTACTAACTATAATAACAACACTGTATGTTCTGACAAGAAAGCTAGAACACTATTCTTATCTGTGTTAAAATTTATTTATTGCAATATTCTGCCGTTCGAACTTAACAGCAGAGCGTGAGCTTTAGACAGTTCAAGCGATTACTGAAGGCGTTTCTGTTTAGTTGAGACTGTGTCACTTGCTTAATTGTGCTGGTTATGAGCACACCTATTACTTGTTTACTTACAAACTACAGTATGAGTTGTCCATTGTTTGTATTGTTGTGTTATGTGTAATGGACACCAGACAGTTAATTGTTTTTTGTATTGAAGGCTGGCAGCTTATTTGCACCATGATGACAACGGTGTTTCATTATACACATGTCCAAGCTGCTGTCCGTCAACACAACCTAGCAGACAAAGTATCTGACTGTCTCTGCTTATCACTTTTCACTGCTTTGTTGCAATTAGTCTAGAGTATTGACTGAGCTTACTGTGTAACTGACTAGCTGTTTTTGCCTCTCGCATATTTGTCTGCAAGTTACCGAAACATTCTTGCATTATTTTAGTTGAAATCTTTAAATGTTGAATAATTTTAATCCTGCTAGATATTATAAGAACTGACTGAAACACATTTTATTATGTTGCCATCTGAATCAACTGCATTACAAAGCTTACCCAAAGCCCATCCAGTTGTCTGTCTTGATGATGCATCTGTGTGCCTGTGTGTCTGTTTGTCCTGTATGGGTTTTTAATTTGAAAACTACAAGTCGCAGAAAAACCAAGATTGGTGTGAATATTTCCCTCGGCTGGAGTAAGTGGTGTGCCAATTTTCTGTGCTTAAAGTCGATGATGAAAGTCACCAGATGTATCTCGCTTAATGTTTACATAAGTTTTAGTAGTTTAGTGGCTGCACGACTGGCTTGTGACGCCCCAGGCCAGCCCAGACACTCCAGGTGGGGGTGCAGTGCAGACCTAGGTAGTATTATAGTGGGCTGAAATAAATGCTGTTTAACAAATAGACAGTGTTTGAAGCAGAATGTGCCGAATGATTTGATGTCTGTATTCAATTGCCTGTGCGTGTATAGGTGGCGTTTATTTGACGTATATCTACATGCTGCAGTTTGTGCTGGATGATGGCTCTGGGTGGCTGTCTGCTGGTCTCTGGAGAGAGGAAGCGGTGAGTTAGTTTTAGGGATGTTAAATTCGTTTTTTCCAAATTTGAATTTTGACCGCTAAAATTCGGGAACTTCGTTTATATATTTGTAAAAGAAAAAAGAAGTCTTCCAAGTTACCCGTAACCACACATTGTATTGCAATATACCCATTTAGTTAGACACTAACACATACCGAGCGACAAAGTCCAAATAACTATATAATGCTAACGCACAAATGCACAAAAGACAAATATAATGTCCACCAAGTGTCCTGATAACTTTTTTAAATAAAGAAATTGAAACAGAAATGCAATTTAATTGTTTGTTTACAGTCACATGTAAGCCTGCAAAGTCCAAAGAATAGTAAAGGCAAATGCTAGACACACGTATCGTAGTTAGTTACAGTTCTCTCTAAATAAACAACGCGGCAGTATGCAGGGAGGGGAGGGGTAAGCAAACACATGGCGGGTGTCGCTTGAATTGACGGCCGGCAGAGAACAAAGAAATCGTCACACAGTAACAGCGCTCCACTTCAAGACAAAACTGTCTGCGTCTAATTAGTGATGCTTGGATTCGAATATCGAAGGGCTGAAAAACGGATACGAATTTGAACTTGAAATTCGCAGTTTGCAAATCCGAACTTCATTTAACAACCCTAGTTAGTTTTGTACAACCTAATGCGTTGTCTAGTGGTTCACATGCTGCATTCAATCAACGTAGTTGCCCTATGCTAGACCTGCTTTGTAGTTGGATGGGTGACTGACTTTTGACAGGCAAACCATCTTGGTATATATCTCATCATGCAGGTTAACTTATCTGTCCATGGTATGTGTATGAGTTAACTCTCTATATAGCTTTCCTGTGCAGAATATTGTGAAGAGTTATACACATGCTTCAGTCTTTTAGTGCAATTGGAATAGCTAAAGTGAGTGTGGATTACTACAGCATCTCTGTCTTATATTCACTGTATCACAGCGTAATACTGTCTTAATAATTTTTGCACTGTAATGAATGTTATCGTAGAAGTACATGATGTTCCATTAGTACTTCGGTTGGGCACAGGAATGCCACACTGGATGCAGCCTGTGCAAACCTAGAGGAACTCCGGAAAAATAAGTTATGTAATAATAAAATCAAATGTAGCACATTAAATTCACATCTAATGGTCAAACGAGCTCTAATTCTGTTGATGGTTTTCTGTTGGTTGTTGCAAAACTTGTGTCACATATGTCTTAGGTGAAGTTCTTCCATGGCGTAGAGCCCATGGAGCTGATTCGACACAGGACCAAGTTTGGTGAAGTGCAACGACAGCTGAATGAAATGTGTAGTCAGTTTCAACCGTCAGAATCTGCGGCGGCTGGACGTCGAAAGATGGAATGCTGTCTGATGTCCTACAGCACTCGGTGTGGAAAAGCTTATCAGATTTTCGGCACAGAACTGTCACTTGGCTGACTTTGCTATTTGTTGCACTAACTGCGTCTTTACACACTTGTTGCATACTGACTGTTGCACTTGAGTTTTTTTGTGTTAAGTGGCAGTGCACATTCAAAGCACACAAAATGCTTGTATTGCAGCGTTCATGGTTGGCATTAGTTTCGCCAGTATTTAGTGTGGTTTCATCGACCAATGTTGTTTTCATGTAGCGTTGACCACTGTTTAATTTAGTACGCTGAAAGCTGGTGGTTTATAAAATTGGGCCGACCTGTGAATGTTTTAGTGATGGGGTGCATGAGATGAGGCATGGGCCTGGGGTGCTTGCTGACTGGGCCTGACCGAACAATTCAAGTCTCCTTCCCAGTTCTGCCTGCAGCGTACAAGAGAAATACTACAATTTGATTTTAATCTGTTATCTCTTCTTAGAAGCTGGACCAACCCTGTCCAATGTTAGGTGTACCAGCTGTTCTGCTTCATTTTAGATTAAAGTGGCAAGTAAGATTATTGCATCTGTGTGACACTGTGACACTTCCTGCTGTAGGTAGGTTTTTCCGATTTCTGGTGTTAAAACTTCATTGTCACACTTATGCAGTGGTTTTAAGACCAAGTTTAGTGGCCATGAACAGAGTTAATTTGTGTTCCTCTGTTAAAAACTTGTGAAACTGGGTTGATTTATTTTAATAGCTGCTCACATAAGCTTACCGGTATCATGTTTGTAGCCAGACTTTTCCAAATGGGGTTCAACTCGAACCCAAGTTAAAAAGCAGCCTTCTGTTAGTTCAGCTAGGGGTTCTGAGGGAGTGCTGCTGTAAGGTTCCCCAGTCATGTAAAGCATCGACCACAAATGCATTTTTGTGTTTATTAAGCTCGGAAATTACATCTGGTGGTGATATTTTTGGTTTCTTTATGCACTTTTTTCTAGTTCCAGCCAATGGGGGGACCCAGGAGAGTTTGATGGAACTCATTGAACTGACTGTCGACTAGGCGCCTACAAACCTGCATATGTCTGTCTGTCTGCTTACTGATGCCGAATTGCTAAGTTGGATGCACAGAACACATGAACAGCAACTTCCAGGGATGGCAGAACAATAACTGCGAGTTTTGAGTTGGATAATTTGAACGTTTCGTAATATGTTGTTGATTTTGCAGTGAATTATCATATGTTGAAATGTGCAACTTTTATACGTATCTTTGGCGTGGACTGCGTCGTTTAAGAAAGGAGTATTTTAATCATATTTGATCTCTTTTACTCCACAAAATATCCCATTATATCCACATATTTCAACTAAACATGATGACTCCAGTCGATAGATTATCTGCTCAGACGTATGTTTTTCATTTTGTTCTCATCTGTTTCATGTACTGTATGCATAAATTGTGTATCAGTTGATGTACTGATTCAGATAATTATTTCTTTGCAGTTAAATAATTTTACCCTGAGTGATTTGTGACATATTTTGTCATTGTGTTGTGTCATGGCATGTCAATAATGATAGCTAAGTTACGCTTGAATATCGTTTTTTTCCAGCTGTTTGGTTATTTGAAATATTCATGTTAAAGTATGTTGGATTTGAGTTTTAATCAATTGAATACCAGTAATTATGAAAATTATGATACAACAAGCTGATACAATAAAATCAATAGCAAAAGTTGCATTAATATAATTTTTAACTCGTTATAGGTTTTCAGCAATGTTTGACAGATTGTTGGATCACCAATTTTATTGACTGTAGGCCTAATAGTGGGATTAATTTTTAACCGACAGGTTGAACGGTAGGTCATAGCAGAAAATTTTTTACCCAAAGAATAAACCTAGACATGCAAAATTTCAGCAATCTAGTGCAAGGGGAACATTTTTAAATTTGGGTTGAATGGACGGGGGGTGGGTAGGAAAAATATGCGTTTCTCAACGGAAAATTGGCCAGATCTCGGAAATGGTGAGAGATACGACCAATTAAGGTTACTATTAATCACTAATAGGAAGTGCCATACACCCTGTCAGATAAGATGGAAATCATTGACCTTGAATGACTTTGAAAGTCACTGACAAGCAGTACTACGGTCGGCTATCCTAGTGACAGCTGAGTTTCTTGTTTATTGTTAATACCTCAACGAAAACTATCTGCACCTGAATGAAGAAATTCAAACTATCATAACTCAATAAATCAACATGTTAATAACAATTTTGCATTGAGGATAATGAAACAGACAAAAATGGCATCATTGGAAATTGCTTTCTCTTACTTGTGGAAATATTGCCCTCGGTCTATGAACTCGTGCAATATTTCAGGAGACAATTTTCAATAATGACCTCAACTCCGGTCACAAGTTAGTAAGTAACACCAAATATTGCATACCGTATGCAATTTTAGTACATTTTGTACAGTTTTCGTCGTCTGTCTGTTGTCGTCTGTCACGGATGTATTGTGGCTAAATGGTGCGAAATAGGGCATAAATTTGTATTGATCACTAATATTAAGTCACATATTGGCTTTCAAATGACATGAAAATTTTTGGATTATCTTCAAGGACCATAACGCGCTATGGTATGCCAACCAATCGTGCGGTATTGTGGCTAAATGGTAAGTCGTAGGGGGTCGGCGATAGTAACAACGGATAGGGCGCTGCATGGCAACTTCATATTGGCTGTCAATAGTGATCATGTCTCTAGCTGCAGCGGTTTGGCCGAAATTTTTAATGGAAAGTTTCAAGATATAAGTGACCGTATCTCGGAAATGGCATACGTCCTTTCAGATTACATGAAAATTATTGACCTTGGATGACCTAAAGATCACTACACCGACAACCAGTACTGCAATCGGCTATCCTAGCGACAGCTGGGTTTCGTGTTTGTAGTAGGCCTAGAAAACTAATCGCTGAATGGTAGCTGACAGTGAAGCTAATGCTTGTTTACTTGTCAAGTAAAGATATCATGTCATGTCGTGATATTTGGTTATTCGTATCGATATCGCATCGAATTGAAATTCTGATATTAACCCATGCCTAGGGGAGTGATAATCTAGGTCGGGTTACGGGGTCATGGGTCAACTGCTTCTGGTCTCGAGTCTAGCCATCTAGTCTAGCCCAAAAATGATGAAATTTTGATTGATACAGGTTTATCGTCCATTAATCGTGCGATTCTAGGCGTACAATATTCCCAGAGTGGCCTGAGTATTATCTGTTTGTGATTCATTTCGTGATCATTTAGTTTGCGGCTCTAGCAGTAGCCGTATTCGTCTTTCGGCGCCACGTTTAAATGTCTCGCATTTACAGATGGGGGTGTGTGTATAATGTAGCCTTGGTATAATGGGTCTGGTGCGTCTAGTGCGACGATGGTAAAAAGCTGGTCGATTGAATCCGCTGAACTGAGCTGATTGACTGATCCAAGTGCTGAACTACAAATAGCTGATAATTATCAAAAATCATTATTATCAGTGTGGGCCGGACTGACATCAGATTTTATTATCAGTTCAGAGGCGCGTTTCACACTTTATTCCTCTGAGAATATCTGAGATGCTGCTTAGAATTCGCGTTTCGCACCTGTTTTTTTCTGAGATTCTCAGAAACTCTGAGAATCTCAAAGAAATAAAAAGTGCGAAACGTGCCTCGGGTAGCTGTAGGCTAACTGCCGGGTGGCACGCGGTGCAAAGCTACGGCCAGTAATTTTTCGACTTAGCTGTGCCACCTAATTTTTATGCTACTGCCGAACTGTTTGAACACAAAATATTGAGTTACAAGCAAGAACTGGAAGTCGAGATGACAATTAAGAAAATAACAATGAAAATAACAGCACTTTGACCAACCAAGAAACAGCGCATCAGATGGCTCTATCACCATATCTGCACTGCAGCATCACACCTGCCGCCAGTAGCCTGGGTGGGACGACTAAATGAGCGGCAGCTACCACAGGTTAGGGAAGCCAACCCCGGGTATAAATTTCATCCCCAGGGAAACGGGGACGAAAATGTTTATCTCCGGGGATCCCCGGGGACGAACTGTATGCTAATGTGCTTCGCCTGTTGTGTAGGCTAATCAGTTCTAGAGGCCAGGCAGCTGGCCTGCAGAACTGAGTAGCCTACACGGAGGGCTAGAAATTTAATTCTTTAAAAGTCCTGTCTGCCGAGTTTCCAAAACTGCAAATGTTTAAGCAACTCTGAGCTCAGTGTCACTGATGAAAAATAGTCTGTACAGTAGGCCTAAGTTAGCAGTTATTCTCTTTCGCCTGCTCGCCATGAAACACTAGCCTAAAACTCTGTATATGAGGCTGGTTTCCGGTGTCCTGACAGTGACAGTGTTTCAGTTTCAGTCACTGTCAGGACACCGGAAACCAGCCTCATATAC
>Ga0209671_1007945_pt1 | contig 11068 bp, 7 predicted proteins | sample WorMetHERISLAND2_2_FD_187401 | JGI IMG/M metagenome (GOLD analysis project Ga0209671, IMG submission 187401) | Marine gutless worms symbiont microbial communities from Max Planck institute for Marine Microbiology, Germany - Olavius geniculatus... | ecosystem: Host-associated > Annelida >...
CCTGTTTTAATAGTAATCAAATGTTAACAACTGAATACAAATTATTATATAATACCAAGCAATGACAGTCATCGTTTTTGTCAGAGCCTAACAAACAGTAAAGTGGCAAAACATCGTATCTGTTTTCAATGACATTTTGAAAAAAAATGAAAAACCAATCTAGCCTATGTGATCCATTTTTCAGATTTTTTTCTGCAGTGTTTTAGCGCTCTTGTAAAGTTTATTAATGAATGATATACAGATTTGCTTGCTATGTTTTATTTTTTAATGAAATGAACATTAAAGTAGCACTTTAAATCCCTATACCTGGTGACTGCAGCTTGCACCCACTGAATAATAAGAGGAATAGTTTTGTTAAAGGCGTACATCAAATATTAGTGATGTTCCCATCAACAATGTGCAACAGAAATGAGTTCTTGCTGACAACTGGAGAAATTTCAAGGGTGCTTTGTTGATTTCATGACAGTTTGTAAAATTTCAAAAATTATAAAAATTTCAAAACCGTGCCCAGGCCTGAGTAATGCTATATCCTAATATAACACACCAATAACTATCACAGTCAGATCACCCAGCATTACAAAACATAAGAACCAAACAACACTGAATTGGCTAATCACTCCAAACAACAGTTCAATTACAGTGTCACGGTACCAATAAAACTAAAACTACATCTCTATAATACAGACAGACACGTTATACCATGCACTAGTTCTGAATACCACGTACCAAGCAGTTGGCATTCTGCACAGTCAAAAAAAGTTTAACATAACATGACTGCAATGCGCACTGCAAACAAAAGCCATATAACTTGTTAATCAGCTTCAGAAATAGTGTTCCTAGTGGAGTTTGAAAAAAAATTCTGCCAGCAAATACCGTAAATGCAAGCAGATAGCCACAGTGACCGAGAAAAAACAAAACTGTATCACTATACAATACAGATATCATAAAACTTTTAGCCCCCAGTTTCCTTTATATCAACTGTCCTAGAATCATCCCCAGCTTCTACAAAGGACATAGGTTTGTACTGAAGCACTAACAAATTGTCACAATAAATTTCTGCTGTACATAACCACAAACGCACCACAAAACACCAAATAGTTTATACTGAGACCCAATAAGCAACCTAGTCAGTGATCCTGCACTAAATGCCAATGGAAACCCAGCCTGTATTGAAACAAAAGCCAGAACTTGTAGTAGAGATCACCCAGCTTGTATTAGAAGTTTTATGGCCATCCATTATCACACTGACTCAAAACACTAACACTACACTGCCAACAACCATGGACAGATCCAGTGCTACAAAATATAAAAACAAACAATAGCTTAATTACTTACTCAGAGTAAGAATGTTCATAGTAATGCAATGGTCAGTTATTGTCTGGGGAATGCTCCCATCCTTTCCCTTAAAACTAGGCCTTTTTTAATCCAGGTAGGAGAAGGCTCCTCTAGCTGGCTGCAAGCATTTCCCACCCCAGAAACTCCATCTAGTGACATCAAGTTTGTATTGCATTAACTCCCAAAAATATTTGGGAAAAATGGCAAAACCCCTTCGACAACAGCACTGAACAAAGACAAACTAAAACCACATCCTTTATCATGTTGGATGTTGCATCGCTATCGCTTTATAATACAGTTACAGACAGATTATATCACGCTGACTCTGAACACTACCTGTACTGTGCAGTGCCATCAACTGTCATGTGATAGCATATGCTTGAAGTACCCCATGCACAGTAAATGGCCAAAAAAAACCAAAAAAATATAGTTATTAAAGTCAGACTTAGACATAGCTAAACACAACAAAAAAAAGATAAACTAAACATCATCACCATCATCATCACACTCATTAGGGTTATGAGTGAAGTAAAAAATCAAAATCAAGTCAAAGGTCTTGACTGCAGCAGTCTGAACAGTGACCGTGTGAATACAATCGGTGTGTCTTTCTTGTCAGAGTAAATTAGACCGGCACAGCAAAGGGATTTGTAAATCCCAATCTGACAGAACACTTCTTGAAATGACGCACAACGTTTCCTCTCTGTTTGAAATATCCACCACATGAACCACACCAGAACTGACAGTAATCTGAGTGAGTTGGTATATGTTGCCTCACTTCACCGGCAGTGCAGAAACTCTTTAAACATTCATCACAAACATACGGCTTCACATCTTCATGACGAAGTAAATGTGTCTTAAGGTGACTCTTGCAGCTGAATTTCTTTTGACAAATGTGACATTCAAACTAAGTACCTTCATTGTGTGACTTCAGCAAATGTGCCTTGAGAGAACCAGGATGTGCGAAGCAGTCTGCACAGTATCTACATGAGTACGGCTTTGTACCAGTTGAGTATAAACATGAATCTTCAGTTTACCGGTACTTTTAAACATCCTCCCACAGTAATGACAGTCATAAGGTCTTCTGTTCACCGAATTCACCGAAGCCACCAGGACTACTGGTGGCCTAAGTAAGCACAGGCAAAAGCCATATAACGCTTACTATCCTAATAACCAGATTAACTGTGTGTTTCCGGTTGCAATTCCCGTTTAAAACAATTTTTAAATTGATTTATTGTATTACTGGTTACACACGCATTAGACAGTGCATTCCAGTGATCAACTACTCTGTTACTAAATGCATACTTTCTCAAATCCAATCTACTGCGTTTTTTATATAGTTTCTTAGAATGACCTCTTCTTTGACCTTCATCATATGTAAAAAATAAATCTGAATTCAAATTATAACAATCATTAATAATTTTAAATGTTTCTATTAAATCACTCCTGCACTTGACTTATGTGGCTCTGCAAGTTGCTGGATGTGCTGAAGCTGGCATCACACTGTGAACACTTGTATGGTTTGTCCCCCGTGTGGACTCTCACGTGTTTACGTAGAGCTCCAGACTCACTAAACGCCTTGTCACACTCAAGACACATGTATGACTTCTTTCCACTGTGAATTCTGCTGTGAGCAACAAGATTACCTGAAGTTGTAAATTGTTTGCAACAAATAGTGCATTCCATCGGTTTTTCTCCAAAATGAATCCGCCTGCGTGCTGTTAAATGTGCCTTGCCACTAAAACACTTTTCACATTCAGTGCACTTGTATTTACTGCTGCGCACATTCATGTGTCGACTCAAGCAATGCTGAGTGGCAAACTGCTTCTCACATTGACTGCATGTATACACCTGATCAGCAGCATGTAGTTGTTCATGATGCTTCACGCTCCATCTTGCTGTATACCTTTTCCCACACACTCTACACGAGTATGGTCTTGGCTTGTCATCATGTGCTTGCTCAGTGATATCATTATTGTCAGCTTCAATCTTCACCTGAATCAAACTTTGACCTGTATAATATGAACAAAAATGAGCATAATTCTGACAGCCAGAATAACCTAATAAGTTATGTAAATTGATCAAAATACAACCCATTTACTTTATTACTGTAATTGACATTTTGGCAACCACTGCAATTTTATTCAAAGTCAGCCAAAATAACCAAATAGCAGGCAAGCAACCAGTGATATTTTCGTTAATGAAAATAAAATAAAACCAGAAATTATCTTATTTTCATTAACTAAAACTAAAATGAAAACAAAAATTATTTTAAAAACGAAAAAAAATGATAATTACAACACATAAAACGAAATAAAAATAAAAACTATAATTATTTTAGAACAAAAAATGTACAAAGAATTATGCCTCATTATATCCCATACCTATTAACCACTGCAGTTGCTTACTATACTTCACAGGAGAATATTTATCACAGGAGAATATTTATGTCTTATGCGACAGCAGTCTGATGAGTTTTTGAAAAAACGGAACATCTCAGTAAGTTATGTTCTGTTTTGACAAATGTACAAAATTAACATGTGATATATTAGCGTTGATTGCAGCGTTCGAAGGCAGCGTTGATGTAGCGTCAATAGCAAATAGAAAGCGGCATTAACCCCATAGCGTTTAAACGCTAGCGTTGATTATAGACGCTACAGCGTTTAAACGCTAGCGTTTAAACGCTACAGCGTCTATAGCGTTAATGCCTCTTTCTCTATGTACACGAGGTCACTGAATCTCTTGTTCCATGCACTCGTCAACGCTAGATGAACGTTAGCGTTTAAACTATAGCGTTTAAATGTTTAAATGCTATAGGGTTAATGCCGCTTTCTATTTGCTATTGACGCTACATCAACGCTGCCTTTGAACGCTGCAATCAACGCTAATATATCACACGTACAAAATTAAGGATCTCATATATTCATACTTAGGAATACTTAGCGTGCTCATTTAATCCTATCTTTTCTCTTTGCAATAATCTCTGTTCTAAATCTCACAGATATTCCACATTCTCACACTGCTTCGGCCTCTTTTTCTGCACTTCAAAATATTCCAGATTACTGAACTATATCATCATCATCATCAGGCGCAAAGCGATCAGCCGAAGCGTCCCGCCGTTGCGATCGTTCGCCAGAATGATTTATCCTCCGCTGAAATATATCCGATCACAAAGTGCTTTTAGTGGTTTCTGACAATAGAGCAAACACGATTAAAGCTGTTAAGCTTCTACATGACAAGGAATTAGAAAAATAGATGAATGAGGATGGGGCTAAAGATGAAAATAAAGATGATAAGGATGATGAAGATGGAGAAAAAAAGATACAGAAAGTGACGGTAAAATGGAAAGCAGTGACAATGAAGTTTTGTGCACGGGCTTTGTACTGCGAGACAGTGACAGTGTGCCGTTTCATTGCTTGGCAGACTTGGCAAGTACTCTATAATTGGTTAATGCAAAAAGCATACAGAAGGGCCAGTACGCAAACATAATCACAAAGACAAGACACATCATAAGTCAGATAAAGAAGTCATCGACGATGACTGAAAAGTTGATGAATTGATGTAGTTACAAACTGTCTGACTGGCTGGAACAGCACCCGCCCGCAACACGGTTATTGGACATGAAGTCTTGGGAAAGCCAGGAATTGACACTTTTTGGTGCAAAGGGGTTAAGTTAGAAGAGAAGAGAAAATGAAACTAAAATTAAAACTAAAACTAAAATAAAAACAATTTTTTTAGAAAATAAAAATAAAATAGAAAAGAAAATTATTTTCTTACTGGTACGCAAAAACTAAAACTAAAACTAAATTTATTTTTTAAAAGTAAAGTAAAATATCACTGCAAACAACAGAGTGGTTTATGACCAAGAAAAACTAATTTAGTATTTTAATGCTGTTGACTGCACTTCAGCCAAGATATACAGGAAGTAAAAAATTTTTTAATATGAATGTTGTGAACTGTTGGAAAACTGGTATAAATGGGGAGTAAATCATAAAAAATTGGCCGGCGCTTCCAAAATCAACATCATTTACAGCAGTAAAGCAACTAGAAAACTAAATCGGCCCAGTGCCAAGATACTGTCTTGACTCAACTGATGTCCTGATTTTTTGTGCCATGGGTAACATTAACAACAATTTTTTTGCCTATGCCTTTCCATCTCATGTCAAAAGTCTGTACAAGATGCACAAGGAGCAATAGAAAAAAAATGAGTGGATGCTCTCTTGGGCAAACTGCTTCTAAAGCCCATGTCACATGTCCCAAGTTTTCTGCGCAGGTATCTAGTACCAGACACTAAACTGGTAACAGAAACTTGGCTCGTCTGTCATGCACTCCAGTGCCAAATCACTGGTACCACTGAGATCAGTGCAAACTATTGATTACGATATTATTCATCAATAGTAATTGATTGTCACCACTGGAATCTTGTTTTAATGCTGGATTTGTGGCGTTTTGACCGTCAAAATAAGACAATAAAATTCTAGACGCCATTAGTTTGGTGCCAGTTTCTGGTGTCTGGTGTGCAAAACTTGAACACAAGTTTTGGCCGATCAGTTTCTGATAGCAGAAGCTTGGATGGAGAACTTGCGTTGTGTGCCATCTGCCTAATACTTGATCCTAAAAGTAGCTTTGAGGATAGTGTCCGATGGCATCAAACGGCTATGTCATAACAAACTGAACTGAAGGTTCAATAATCTGAAGATGTGGACTGCAACATGCATTTTCACTATCACTTAATCTACAATGTGCCTCAACAAAAACATCCCAAACATTTTTGACTGTAACTTGAAGAAGGATTATCAGATTTTAATAATTTTTGGTAGAATATTCCTGAGGCAACTTGCCAATAAATAAACATTCAACTTCCCACCTCATACAAAGCCTGTTTAACCACTACCTGGGAAAAACAGAACCAACAAAATATTGCTTTTTTAACTAATGCAGTATTACTGCCTAATCTAAATAATGCACAAAAACATATTTTGTTAACTTTCTTGACTCTGGCTGATATTTCACCCAATTGCTTCGTTTTTCAACTGCTTACAGCAAAAGTGCTTGAAATATGGGCACATTATGCAAACACAGGCATGGAGATGCTTCCTGCATTCATTCACAGCAGTATCAACATTGTTCTGCTTCAGACTAATCCAGACTTCATCAGTCACTTCTTGAATTCATAAACATTTCTGAACGTCATCTGGTAGACACACTGCTCTGTGACAGTCAAACCTTTTAATTGACTGGCAATTGGGGGCCAGAAATCTGGATTGATAAAATTTATTGAAGTTTTTTCATTCCTTTCAACACATGATTTGCATGGTCCATTTTCCCAAGGTACTGCAAGAGCAGAGGTTGGGTGAGGTGGAAACTTAAACAGGCATTCAATAGCCAGTGGTGTCAGAAATAATTAGACGAAAAATTATTAAAATCTAATGATGTTTCTTCAAGTTATGATGGATAATGTTGGGTATGTTTTTTTTCCACATTTTTGCATATTTCAATGCATATTTCGCTTGATCTGCATTCCCATGGTAGTGCAAAAGCAAACACTGGGTCAGGTGGGAAACTGAATGATCATCCGAGAGCAAGTTGTGTCAGGAATATTCACAGAAGAAATTAGTAGAATCTGGTAACTTTTCTTGAATTTACAATCAAAAATGTCTGGGACATTGTTCTGAGACACAAGGTAGAGATATTAATAAGAATCGCATCACTAAAGACTCAAAAACGTGGTTCCTACTACTCTGCAGAATTCATTTTCCCTGACTTTCCAAGAAAAAGTAAATGTTTTTCCCTGACTAATTTGTGCATGCAAAATAGCAACAAAACAACAGCAGTTGTATTATTACATCAAATTGTGACATTGTAAAATACTGCAACAAAAAATAATCACCAGATTGAACCGAAAACACTGAATCTAGACGTTTTTAATTGCCTGCAGTTTCGCGAAGTAAACTCATATACAATAAAAAAATTTTGATAAGTAAGAAAGTAGACTACACAAGCATTTTTGTTTATCTTTGTTAACTTTTGTGCTGTAGTACTTTTACATTCCCTGTCTTTCCCTAAAAATAGGAGCAATGGGAATTTTATTTCTCACTAGTTGAGAATTCCAAGAATCTGATTATAGTGCAGCAAACAGCCTTTTGTTCAGCAGCGAGTCAACAGTTTACAAGTTTACAAGTCAGTGACCTCAAATAAATGAGCTGTGTCCTTAAAGTGGACTCAAGACCTCCCCTACCTTTCCCTTCCTTTCACCCTGCCCTACCATTTTTCTTCTCACCCTTCTCAACTCGTCCACTGTGCAGGATATTTGCAATCAAAATGTAAAATTGGCAAAAATCGCTGCAAGTTTTGCATTTTTTGGTCCCCAGTGTTATTGGTGGAGAGCCCCAAATTTTGTGCTCAAAATTATAGTGCACACCTACAAGTATATTTCAACAATGTGGTAAAGTTTCATGGCGATTGGCCAAGGCAGCTTAGATATCTCGTGGCGAGCACTAAGTGCTGCCCTCTGGCAAATCTCAATATCGCACAGCATCAGATGCCAATTTTACAATGTACATTATGAATGTGGTAAAATGCCCTTCTGTCCAAAGCCCCTCAACAGCTCTTGCTGAAATTTGGCCTCAATTATTTCAGTCTGAGTCCAGTTGTACATTAAAATAAAAAAATTATAAATAATTAACAAAAAAAGTGAAACAAAGTGAAAACATACGGTCTCCCATTACCAGTGTACTGGCATCCCAACTAAACATGTGCTTGAAGACCTGACAGAAGGTAGATATACCACCAGTTGGCTGGCCATGACTGTGGTACACTGATGTGGCTAGTGAGGTGTCTGTGTTCTCTTCACCATCATCGTCATCACTGTCAGTCTCTGTCTCCATAGACTGACCACGACTCATCACTGCAGTCCTGCACAGTACACCAGCTAATATATATACACACACAGTTAACAGATAGTCTAATAATAATAACAAACGTTTCATAACATTAACATTCAAACTGTATATACTCATTCACCTGGTGGTGGATACATTGTACATCAAATGGGACTTTTTTTCAAAACAATAATGTAGACTGAATTCTGATGGCTGTTTTACATAAAAAAAACTGGAGTACAAAATCAAACAAGTATTTGATCAACTGTGACTCCTCCTGCATTTGGTGAAAAAATAGTCCGGTAAACTTTCACTAAATACCAAGCAACAGTCAAACTGATGCATTCTACAACACAGATTCAACCCTTCTATGCCTAAGCTTTCTTGCAACCTTGCCTGCCTAAGAGGGAGTCAAAATGACCCCTCCACCAATAGTCACATTTTGCTCAATACTTCAAGGCATTTTATGGATCACTTGAAAGGGTTTCAGAAAAAGATTTTAAAACTGTCTGCTATAGGTTTTTTATGTAAGTGGATAAGTAAGTAAAACATGAATTTATATAGCACATAACACAAAAATTAACCGTTTTTGTTTTTTGTCAAAAGTTAAAATATATTTCAGTATTTTTATTGCCAAAACAAAACAACTAGTCAGATAGATGACAAATGAACGTGAGAACTGAAAAAAATGCTGTAACTTATAAATTTTAGCATCGACAGCAATACCGACGAGCTAATTTATCGATATTATCCGATATGCCCAAGATCCGAAAAAAACTGACATATCAAGGGTAGAATAGTGTGAATTATGTCAGAAAATGCCTTTGATGTATAGAAACAGATAGACAAAATATAATGATGGTATCAAAGCAAAATAAAAAAAATATTTTCTAAAAAGCGCAGAAAAAAGTCGATTTACCCCCTCCTTAGGCATATAAGGGTTAAAGTTCAAATCATACCCACTTTTTCAGAAAACCATATTACAACCCCTAAGGGATGCTGTACCCTCAAATTTCTACAGGTGCTAAACAATGACCAAAACCCGCTAGTGCATGCTCCACTGGGTACACAGGTCTCCCAACAATTTTTAGAAAGCATGGTCAAAATTGGCTTAAAATTCAGCATAGGCCTATCAGCCACAATAACTTTGAAGCCATGGGGAACAACGGCATGAAACTTTGCCACATGACATGCTGCTATGTATGAGTAATAATGTGAGTAGAACTTTTGGGGAGCCCGCCCCCTTAAAATTTAAGAGTGCAAAAAATGTTGGAAATTTGGCGTAATTTCCAACAATTTCAGACTGCACATACCTGTGGAACAAACGAAAAAAACTACAACCCCAGGAAGAGATCAAACTTTTAGGGTGGGGGCCTGGGAAGAGAGGTGATGGCGAGCGCGTGGAGCGCGAGCCTATAGCGCGTGTCTAGGGATACAGACGCCAGCAGGGTCAAGAAGCTCTAGCCCTAGCCGACAGTGACAGCGGACAGTTCAATAGCAATAGCAATGAACTTCCGCTGACGTTCCGCTCCATCTAGCCTCCGGCGACGTTTTCTCGTGTGCGTTTTTGTCCGGGAAAATTTTTTTCTCTACAACAAATAACCTCGCCGTTCTGTAGAATGAAACACGCGCTTCATGCATTGGCGTAAATTGACGTGAAATTAGAAAACAAATCTCCAAAAAGTTCACTTTTATTATTTGTTTACAAAACTTATGCCGAGAAACCATAGAGATGTGACAATATTTATTAAATTTACTTTCGTCTCAGGAGTTTTAAATAAGTAAATATTTGTGTTGTATTTATATCTAGCAGATGAACTGTGTTAAATGTGTTGCTATTGTTGTTGCTATTGTGGTTTCTAATAAAATACAGTGTTTTTAATTATGAATGTGTCTTCTCTGTTTGAACAATTACGCACAAAATATTCGTTTTCTATTACCTGTTTGAGGAGTGATCAACAGAAAGTCATTGAAATGATTTTAAACAGAAGAGATGTTTTTGCTTTTTTCCCCACTGGCTATGAGAAAAGCATTATGTACATCTTACCTCCGCTGTTGCTGGACATGGTAGGCCTTAGAAAATGTATACCACCAGTATTTAGCCTTAGCTGTGATCCATATCTATCTGTTTTGCTCTTACTGCTTGCAGAATGTACTTAGAACTAAAGGCATACTAAAGAGTCGGTGTAGCGTAATCACTGCAATTTATCACGCTATTTTTACACAGTCATTATCGCTCCACAGGCTGCTAAGAAATCTGACTTCAAGTTCAAAAATAAGTAAATGAATGGATCATAAAATTAAAATATATGTGTTACTTATTTATTAGATGCCAGGTAAATTTTAATAAGTACAGTTAAACTCTGGTATTTTGTAAACATTCACGAACTTTGATTTAAGTTGACTTTTTTGCTGGATATATGACGCATCGGTGCAAGCTTACTATGAATACTTGCGACATTTATGATTTGCTACTGTGAAATGTATATATTGTACAGCTTTGATGTGAGAACTTAAATTCGCTAATAGAAAAGTAAGAAGGATGCACAGCCTTACTGAATAGTATGAAAGTAAGGCTGTGTGCCATGGCTACTCTAGCCCCTGGTCATGGAGCCAGGGAACGAAAACCCCCTGAAGCTGAAAGCATTTTAGTCATCAAAACCAAATGATCAAAAAATGAGCCATATTTGCCCATTTTCAGCATTGACAAAAAGCGGCTTCAAAAGAAAGTAGAGGGAGGGCTTTTGAGGCTTTAGTGGTAAGTGGAGGAAGGGCTTGAGCCGCAAAAGCCGTATTCTAAATCCGCCACTAGATCCCTACCCCGTTGGACAAAAAAATTACGCTGTATCTCGAAA
>Ga0209671_1007946_pt1 | contig 11068 bp, 6 predicted proteins | sample WorMetHERISLAND2_2_FD_187401 | JGI IMG/M metagenome (GOLD analysis project Ga0209671, IMG submission 187401) | Marine gutless worms symbiont microbial communities from Max Planck institute for Marine Microbiology, Germany - Olavius geniculatus... | ecosystem: Host-associated > Annelida >...
ATTAAGTGCTGATTCTCTAACGATTATTTTTGTCAAAATCTATTGCTATTGAACCAGGACTGTTGGAGTTATTGCAAAAGGTAGCAGGGGTCCGGTTTTTTTGAGACACAGTGTAGTTATGTTAGCGTATTTCAGAGAATTATGCGGCGATAGATAAACACCTAAACTAATGCTGTAACGTTGTTTATGAACTGCAGTGTAGTCGAAGCAAGTCCGACACTTGTGATACACCTGTAGGGTCAGTGGCAGATTCAAGGGGAGCGGCGCCCCCCCCTATTGACTAAATGCATTTTTAAAAAGTGAAAATTTTGCGCCAAAATGCACTATTTTGCATAAAAATTTAAACATTTTTTCTGAGAAGGGGGCACAGCCCCTTCTCCAGACCCCACTCCTACTCTGTCGTCCCTTTCCTATTCTCAACTTTTGGATCCGCCGCTGTCTAGGTTTGAGGTCGTCAGTTGGCTGGCTGTCGTGAGGTCGTATCTCTGCGGCAGGGACGCCCAAGACGGCTGCCAAATAAATAGCCGGGCCGGCTACGGGCTAGGACCGGCTATTTGTCCGGTTGCCGATAAATATCATGTGCCTTTGAAATTTGATTAAATTCGTGAATTCTTGCGAGTTTTTTTTGAAATGGTAAAGTAAGTCATGAATTCTCAATTTATGGGCTAACAATATACAGCTAGTCAATTTTACGTACGTCTGATAACTGCATATAATTAATTAATTTAATTACATCTTAACTTATGACATGCAGGTGCGAAGTGGAAGGCGATGTCAAATGCTGAAAAGCAGCCGTTTTACGACGAACAATGTCGACTGAGCAAACTCCACATGGAGACGCACCCTGACTACCGCTATAGGTACGCGTACATAGACTTGTGAACCGCTCTTTATGCCACAGTTCATTGTCAACTACTCTCTATAGCTTCAATCTGACACGATTCGCCTATTATTTTACTATCTGGCAGCAGTAATGTTTCACTTGATAGACAGAACTAAAAAAACTATAGTGTACATGTTTAATTCTGTATCAGTTTAGATTCAGTTTTAGTTTTTAGTCAAAATGATTGCACTTACGTCTGTCGTCTTGTCTGTTGTCTGTAACGAATGTATTGTGACTAAAAGGTACGTCATTTAACAGAAAATGTCCAAGGAAGCAAATACGATAGCCCAACCGCTACGTTTTGGTATTAAGTCGGACCCCCTACGATCTTCATTCATCCAGACTCGGTGATAACTGCACCCGAATACTTAGACTGCGGATTGCTTACCATAGTATTTTGGGGACGTGGCCAAAAGTTTACGTTTGCAAGTTACGTAAGTCTTAATTTTGTTGATGTTTGACCATACACCAAAGAAGAAGAAACTACGTTCAGCTTCGCTGGTCTTTAAACCCAGGCAGGTATGGTTAGTTATCTCTAGCGACAGCTAGGCTTTCTGTACACTCCATTTTCATTAATCTGTGGGTCATGCGTGTATCGTTCAGGCCTCGTCCGAGGCATTCTCGCCACGCGTCGTTAAAGGACCGAAGACGTCACGGTCACTCGACTACATCAGCTGCTGGCGTTGTTTACAAGTCACTCACTCAACAACCGGTGCCCCCACCAGTGCCACCTCTGACACCAGGTGTCGCTGCAGTCTCTGACGTCATCGTACACTAGTGGGCCGTGTAGTGCTGTGTGTGCGTTTCATTCGCATTGTTGTTCAAAGAATATCGTTAGATGTAGAAAAATGTTAAAAATTAGCTTACACGATGGATAAGTTAGACGAAAAAGTCTGGTGAAAATATGTAAATACAGGGCTGCTGGCTTTCAGAAAGCACACAGGAGACGGGATTTTGGGGGTCCGACGAAACACCGCACTGGACCGCACTGGACGTCCGGTGCGGTCCGATGCGGTAAACCATAACCCTAACTCTAACCTAAACCTAATCCTAACCCTAATTCTAACCGTCCTGTGCGGTGTTCGTCGGACCAAATTGTGAAGTATTTCAAACTCGGATGAATGTATCAGGATTATTACGTCCGCCAAGGAGGTAATGTTTTTGTCGGTTTTTGTTTGTTTGTTTGTCTGTCTGTCTGTCTGTCTGTTAGCAAGATAACTCAAAAAGTTATGGACGGATCTTTCTGAAATTTTGCGGATATGTCAGGCATGGCACATACTACCAGTGATTCAATTTTGGGGGTGATCTGGCAGGAATCCTGGATTATGGATTACTTTGAAATTTTTGTTACCATTGCGTTAAAGGGGGCATAAAGGAACCGCTGGCAAAGTAAATATGGTGACGACACCTGGCGAATAACATTGCCTTGGCGGAGGTACCTGCGGGCTATGACTGCTTTCTAGTTAAAATATTTTTCTTTTTTGCCAGATTTGTTTTTACGGTGGCAAATTCGTAATATGGTATATAAAATTTTTTTGATAGGCTACGAAAGAACTGAATCAACCGGCAGCGAAAATCAAGCCACGAAGCACGTATTTTAACCCCGATAAAGCCGCTAGGAAAAATTTCTATTATCCAACATGAAACAATCTGTGAAATTGTATTTTCATGCTTAGTTTTGGTGGAAGTTTTCACTCTGTGAGCGTTTTTTAGTTTTGTTCTGACTTATAAAGTGTGCAACGCAAAAGCCAAAGCACGTTGAACGTTAGCAGGCTTTGCAAACTAAGTTTTTTTTCAACCATTTTTTTCATCTGCGCCAGCATGCAGACATTTTGGCAGTTGAATCGTGTTGCATTTCGTTTTATGTTCGACTAATAATTATTATAGTTTATGGTAGTGGCAGGCCGCTTGTCGTATTTAATTTTGTGCATAGCCACTTTTTTGAATAACTCCGTGAAACATAGGCCGATTTTGATAATTTTTGGTATGCAAAATCACAAAACAACTCGACGCAAACGATTTTAATTTTGGCCATTTCAGCGTAATACTGTCGCTACATTATCTTGTGAAATGCAGAAGTCGCAATTTGGCCATTTACAACAATGATGTTAAAGTTAAAGTTAAAAACGAACTTACAAAGCGCCATAAAACTAAACGTGTGTAAAGATACAGAGGCGCTGGCTACGTTACAGTTAACCACTGTTTTCAAAAGCAACAGTAGACAGATGTGTCTTGAGTCGACGACGGAATGCAGGCAAACTGTTTGCTTCAGTGACTGAAGTTGGAAGATTGTTCCAGATAGCTGGTACGGCTGAACTAAAAGCACGGCTGCCGTATGCAGTTCGGGTGCGTGGTGCTTGGAGTAGAGGACGAGTTGATGAGCGCAATGTCATCGATGAACCAGGGTGTTGATTGGAGATCAGCTGATGATGGTGAGGTCATACTGGATAGCACATGCAACGGCTCAGAAAATCACTGAGACCGCAAAATTATTGGATATCTGTAATTCATTTAGCACTTATCGTATTGTTTTTAATATCGTACGTCGACGAAGTGAAATGACGCATCAACAGCGAGTGAGCCGTTCTGGGCCAGCGGTTACTGAACGTGCTGTTGGCGAGTGGCATCATCGTCCACCCATTGCGTTCGTCCTAGAGAGGACATTTTGAGCACATGCTGTAATAACAGATAATGTAATGTGACATAATGACTTTTTGAGAGATAATAAAATAATTGTTGCTTGTGTTGGCTGCTATTTAGTTAATCATTTCTGATTCAACGCATGCGCTATTCAGTATGAATAATCATTGTTGTAAACGGCCAAACAAAAACTTCTAAAATTTAACAAGGTAGTGTAGCGACAGTATTAAGTTGAAATGGCCAAAACTATAATCGTTTACAAGTTGTTTCGTGATTTTGCTTGCCAAAAATTATTAAAATCGGCCAATTTTTTACGGAGTTAGTCAAAAAATAAAAGTGGCACAGGTTTTTGAGACACGGTGTAGATTGTGTTCCAAGAATGGTTTACTTTTTTGCTAAGCTAATATCACTTAGCCTAATTATAATAAATTTTGCTACATTTTGGCAACAGACTATTATGGATGTATCAGGGATTATGGACGTATCATTTATCTATTCATCTCGTGTTTACTTAATCGGCATGATTACTTTTTTGCGACGTGCACGTCGTGTGGCAAACATGACAGTGACATACAAACCGGTTTTTCCGTTAGTTGAAAGTCTCCGCCCTTCTTGAAATTTTTTGTGCAAGGCTAGGCCTACTGCCGCCGATGAGTTTGTTTGTTTCCGAAATATATCTAGAAAAGTTGCAAACACATGTGGCTGAAATTCTTCATAGGGGTTGGGCGTGGCCCAGGAAATGAATGATTAGATTTCGATGGCAATCTGGATGTTTGTTTAGATTTTAGCAACTTTGCATTATCCAGGAACATCTAGAAATAGGGTGTAAACTGAGACTTCGTAATTGTATTCGCTAGATGGCAGCACCTACATCGGCAGAGTTTTGATAGATCTGATCGCTTTTAATGTATAGACTTTGTTCCCGTGCGTTTTCAAGAGATAGAGATGAGACGTAGTAACCGTTTTTTGAGACTCCGTTTAGAACTATTTCACTAGCCAATAGACGTGTAAATTTTGTTGTTATTTCTGGCCATCTTGTGCATGGTCGTCGCAACTGAGTTGTGCTTATAGACTTGTAGCCTACATACGTATACGTTGTCGCAGAAATCTGAACGAAACTCTGTGTAGGCTTATCGAGTTTGGACCTGTATTTTGTACTGAAATGCTGGCCTTTTTATCTTTTTTTCACAACGGTGCTTAAAAATGTTAGTTGTAAGAAGAACTTATCAGTCATTTTTTTATTTGCATGACATGCCGAGAAATTAATTGAAACCGATGAATAACATTACTAATTAGAATAGAAACATTTTAATAACTAATTATAGCATATTATACGTAGTGAATTTTAATGCTAATTATTTCAAAACATATCTGAGTTATAATATCAAAACATATCTGAGTTATAATATGCTATAATTAGTTATTAAAATGTGCAACTAATTTTGGTGATAACTAATTAACTAATATGCCAGTTCTAACAGGTGCTTTGATTGGTTAAATAATTATTAATTATCTAACAGGCACACAGCGGTTAATTTTGACTGTCAGAAATGTCAATGTCGTGTTTTACAGAAATGTTAGTTTTTGTCGTATAGTTTAGTTGTTCTGTTGCAGGCAGTAAAAATCAGACTGTGTAGCAAGTGCTTTAGCTTATTTAGCTTATTGTTGAATGCGGCGGACTGTGCAAGTGTAACATAAAATTATACTTTTACTGCCGACGTTACTTATCACTATAATATTGTGTTCGATTTAAGGAATATGTAAACGATTTTACATTTTCGTATGGCTGTTAGCCTAAACTCTGTTTGCATTACCGGTATGTGTTCACTACTGGGTCGTCGCGAAGTTGCGATACATTTTGCATACACAAACGGGCAGAAACTATTTATACATCCGACGACTGTCCGTTTGTATGCAAGCGAAGTCCAAAACAGATTTTTGACGAAATATTGCTGAGCTGAAGCGATTGGCCGTGGCTCACGAAGGGAACGTTCAGATTCTCGGGGCGCCCCGGATTTTTTCCCCGGATCATCCGCAATTTTTTACCACTAGGAGACTGGGCGTAAGCTGAAACTCCGATGTGTTCGTAAGGGGACAGCATCACTCTAGATAGAGTCTGTGATTTGAGAGCATTGATCGCTTGTAGTTCATATTCTGTGTTTTGGCCGGCTTTTGTAGTCGATGGTTCTGATGTCTACTGCTTGTACCGTTCTAAACCTTTGTCTGTGACAAAATAGCTGACGGAAAGATGTCTATGATAAAGGCAAAATTCACGTCCTGTAATGGCCATACCTAACGAGACAAAAAGCGATGAAAAGGTCATTGTTATTTTAATTTGTCGACTTTTCCGTTTAGGATTATAGTTTATCTGTTTAGGCCTAATAGGAGTCATTTTGCGTAAACAGTCACTACAATTTTTTAAAACGATCGTTATGGTTTTGATGAACATTTAAACTTTTCTTATGTTTCTGACGTTTGCACGTTTTCACGACGTTCAATTAATCGCCCTTCTATTGGCGCTGGTTCGGTTTAAACGTTTTTAAACGTTTCTGTTGTCATTGACAGCCGTGTAGAAGGAATCTCCGTTCGAACACGGCTGGCCGTCTCGATATTAGCACATCAAACGTTTATCAGTTATTTCGACGTATATTAATTGGCAGCGTATAATCTATAATTATAACACCGGTTGTTATCGCAGTGATTGTTTCTTTTCGTTATTAATAGTGATAAAAGTCTTAGAGCTAGATTTGTACGTTGTTTGTACAGTATCTAAAGACGGTGATAGACTTGTGTGTAGTTTATTGTTGTACGTGAGTAGACGCCTTTATTCTGATGGCGTATTAATATGCACCGTTGTCTTGATTCGTGAAAGTTTGCTCGCAATAGAAATTTAATCAGATTTCAATCGTTATAGGAATCTGTTGTACAGTTGCTTTAGACTTATTTGCTGACAAATAAAAAAGATAAAAATATGTCGGCTTAGTGCCGGAATAATATTATGTGACTGTCTCTATAAAACTCTCCAACTTTATACTTAACATTTAATCTTTGAAACTGGAAAATGGCACTTCTGCCTGGAAAATGTGTATTCCAATTTTTTGTTTTGGTCATGTCTCGAGTTAAAAATCCGTCTTTGGGACAAAGGGGTAAACGAACGGAAAAACAAGACCAGACCCGTATAATATCGCACAACAGCATTAATATATTTAAAGCGAAATAAGCAAGTGCGCACATAAGCTGCGGAGACAGCTAAAATATACATGACCTTTCTTGTCACTCACTCAATCGATCCAAGTCTATAGCTATATGACATAAAATAATACGATAAAAGATAGAAAGTAAAAAACACAAATTGCATCGTATCGTATTGTGTCTATAGTGAACTCGAGTCATTTGCCTCTATACGTACGTTCACATCACTTCAGCATCTTACCATATAATTCAGTCTATTACTTGTTACCAAACGTTGTCTAAAATATTTGTCAAATTTATAGATGTTCATAATTGATCAATTTCATTGCATTATGTTATTTCATTTTTAGTTCTCTCTATAGTTGCAATAGAATTCTTGATTACATCAAACACTGAAGCTTGTCTAAATTTATCTTAGAATTATTACCAGATGAACTTATATTCTAAACTAAATAAGTAGAAAAGCAGTTAAATTGTTAAAATTGTACAAGGCAGTCACGTCAAATCTAACCAAAAGATCGTCATCATCATTCGTCATCATCATCATCATCATTCGTGCCATTTTCCAGTTCTTCCTCAATGTTTTTCGAGATTTCTTCATACCACAACGCTTCAGAGGTTGCAAAGTCTTGGGACATCGTATATAAACTAGGCAACGTTTGATTCGGGACCGCCGCTGCTGCTGCTGCTGCTGGTGATGTCTAAACCTTATACGTAGGTCGCTGACACGTCGCATCACGTGACAGTAGGCCGTGTATACCTGTATTAGTCTGGACTGACACACCTGTAGGCTGCACAGTGCACAGAGTCATCACCTGCGTAGGCACACCATGTGTCAAAAATGCCACCGTAATGTTATCCATTTTCGCCAAATATTGACCGATTTCAAAAGTTTTATCACTGGCACACTCGGCAACAAAAACTGCAACGAAGTCATCAGTAAAATCTCATAATTGCCGCGGAACGTGCAATAAAGAAATTACTACAATTGATAAGTATTTGGGGCAAAAAAATTGGACAAAAGTTTAGTTACATGTTTTTACTCAAGGTGTGTAATTAAATGAGCACAGATCAGATGCATTTACGACTATCCTCGCAATTTTCTTTCTTTTTTGTTTGTTCTTTTTTTGTTTGTGATGCTATCGAATTTTTCGATGAATAAAGTTGATTATAATAATGTTAAATTTGTTTATTGTAATTTGTTATGTCAAAATACAGAGCGCAACAATCGGGCAATGATAAAAATGAAATAAAATACACGCATTATTACAGTAACATAATGTGGGACATCTTGCTCCTCCAGAATGTCCCCGGACTGTCACTTGTATTTATTCTCACTATTTGTTTATCTACTCGTTTGAACTATAAGCCTACGTTATGCATTAAGCACCGCACAAAGTCGGCTTAAAATACGCTGGGGGTGAAAAATGCTGCAAAAAATCAATAAAAAATATAAACCGACCACATTTGTAAATGGCGCCAAAATCACACACACTGAAAATGTTTTTAAATTAACATTAATTTTCCTGTTATATGTTGCATAAATCGATAATTCAGTAATGATCAGGTAAAATTAGAATTTATAGCTTTAACTGTTTTGTAGACATAGGCGTATAACCCCGCTGCACACGGACAAACAAACAAACACATCCGATAAAACAATTTTCGTCATTCACTCCGTTTGTTTGGCGGAGATAGATTATCATCATCATCATCATCATCGTCAGCTCCAGCAGCAGTAGCAGCTGTACCGGTAGCAAATTCTCACCTGTCTGTCTGTCACTTAGCAGCGTCCGCTGTCGTCATCAATAGTCATCAACGTCACGCACATATTGTCTGTCGGCCCACAGGTCTCACGCCGGATCCAATCCGCACGTGTAGGCGTACACACTACTAACTCTCGTGCTGTGTTTACACGACATGAAAATGCGCTGCAGTACGTGCTGCAACACGATGTGTAACGACAGCCGACTGGGTTGAAAATCTATTTTAACAGTCGATGGTAAAAAACAGAAGAACAGAAGAAAAATAATAAACAATCAAAATATCGGAAATTGACAAATTGTACGTATCATAAACACAGACGTAAAGAAGTGTTATAAATTAGCTGATAAAATGCCAATAAAAATGTAGACCTAATAACAAACCGAATAATTACTGCGAAAAAAATTCGATTTTGCATCAGAATCAAAAATCAACAAGATAGAAGTTTTACAAAAACCGTCAAACTTAAGCTAGCATCTCGTATACGTATTTAGGGCATGTAAAAACCTATTCATTTCTGTACTATTTTGTGTCAAATTTTTTTAAACTGAGACATCAGCCGAATTTTATAGCTGTCGTGTTAACGCCGCATCATCTCAGCCAACGTTGCACGACAGCATCACTGCGCCACGCTGTCCACTCCATAGCGATCTCACACCTGCGTTTACTGAGCGCGTTCTTAACTTGCTCTGAACATTACTTATCCGAATAATCCATTCATTTGAAGCAAAACAGTTTGAGCCCATTTATCAATCGCGTTAACTTAACAGACAGTTTTGGATTAGCTCCTCATGTACTGAAAACAAAAAAACCATAACGACACTAAAACACGCCGATGTCTAAAAACTATGAATTAAGTAAGTAAATACGTAAGTAAATGTTTTGTTTAACCATTCAGTAGATATTTTTAATTGTCGCGCTAAAACTTCAGTCTGGCCTCACATTGTGATCAGAAAAAAGCTCAAAACATAGCAAATCGCTAAGTTTAACTCAGTAGTAGTAGTAGTAGTAAGATTTATGTAGACGGTATAATTTCGTGTCACTCAGCAGTAACCGGCTTACGCTGGGATGAAGGATCGGCGTTTTAGAACACTCCCATTAGGCATATCTATGACCAGCATCGTGACTTTATCGACCCATCTGAGTCCAGCAGAGAATCATGTGTCAGACTCGTGCATCGCGCAGTTATAGGCTATAGATTATAAAGCGTATGTTATAGCGTATTGCGTATTACCTGCAGGACTTATCACGACTTCAGCAGTTGCGCGCGCAGTGAACTGGCACTAAAAGTTGCCAAAAGTCGTTTTCAATACGGTGGACAAACTTAGATGATTTTTAACACAAGTTTATTTTTTTAGATTAAATACTACACATGTGTATTATGCGGCCGTCCCGTAAGCCGCGTTACGCATCTTGCTAATTCGTCTGTCCGTCTGTCTGTCAGTTCGTTTTTCTCTCCGTCCTATGCAAACCTACAAGCTTTTGACTTAAAAACAAAGCAACATAAAAACAAAATGGACACGAAAGTTTTTTAGACCTTAATAACCGGTGTGCTAATTTTCAGTTCAAAAGGTTAAAGATTTGCGTCACCAAGAGACGTCGAAACCTTACGAAAGTGACTCATTATCTCGCGTAATCGAGGCATCCCAACAGTGGCGCGGTAAAAGCAGAAATTCAACAGCAGAATTCAGAAACTCAATAATAATTTTGTATTTGTAGTTATTAATTTATTTACAACTTCTTACGAAGGGAAATTCAGGTGATAACTTGGACGGACACATTCCGTGTCGGAGTCGATCTAGTTTTTGTTTAATCTATTTTTATGAAATCGTTTTTTGTCGCGCGAAACCTGGCGACAGGGAATTGAAACAACTGTCAGCGCATCACCTAGACGCTTGAAATAGAAATATTTTCTACAGTAAGCTGTGCTGCAAAAAACTAATCTAGGTGAAAATGACGCCGCAATGGTCGAAGTATCGCAAAGTCGTCATCTTGTTGTGTTCATTGCTAGTCGTCGCAGCAACAGCAGTTGATAATGTCGGTAAGTCACACTCAATGTAAAAACTTTTTTGTGTTTTCTTAATTTTTAAACATGTAGTCGTTTGTCATACTTGTATGTTATATCTAACTTTAATCTTGACAAAAAATTGGCCAACTGATAAGGCAAAATTCTGCATGTTATATCGTCCAATAGGCCTAACCGGGGGTCTGCAAAATTCCTTAAAAGTAGGAACGAATTTACAAAACCCGCTTAACCCCTAACGTTGCGCCTAAAACATATCGAAAGATCTGAACACGAGAAAGCCCAGCTGTCGCCAGAACAGCACGAAGTGCATTTTGTGTTTAATCTTGATAATCTTCTTTTATTGGTGGCCGACCGCCCTTATCTTACTCACGCTGTCAATTATAACTGTTTTACATTGTTGACGACAAGTTCAAACTGTGATCGAAGAATTTCGATTAAAGTAAGATTTATGTTTCAGCTCATCAACAGCAAACGTAGCGAATATTAAGGGTCCAGCGACTCAAACATAATGTGTTCCGCGGGTCTTAAAGTTAACATTATTCTATTATTTATTAGCCGAGTAT
>Ga0209671_1007949_pt1 | contig 11067 bp, 7 predicted proteins | sample WorMetHERISLAND2_2_FD_187401 | JGI IMG/M metagenome (GOLD analysis project Ga0209671, IMG submission 187401) | Marine gutless worms symbiont microbial communities from Max Planck institute for Marine Microbiology, Germany - Olavius geniculatus... | ecosystem: Host-associated > Annelida >...
CCTATATACCTAAAGTCCGAGGTGTTCAGACACTCTTTGGGCTCGATCGCTCGTTCCACATGACTGACGTCTGTAATGGTACTTTTACACGAATTCAGCACGTCAAACCTACTCGTCCAGCGCTCGACGAGCTGCACGAACGCCTATCGAGCGCTTTAACTGCGCAAATTTTCAATCGACGAGTTTTGCGCGGCAGAAATGCAGATTGAGAACATGCATTAGCACCGCACAGTATGTATATTTATGTAGTTCGTTTTTAAACATATTTTTATTCAAAACGCTCTTACTCTTGCTGTAGGTACATCTGTACCTGTTTCTTTGGCCAATAGGCCTATTTGTGCGCGCAGCAGTGTTGATTGGCTGCAAATCAGCGTCTGGGAATATTGCTTGCTAATCTTAACGCCATTAAGCCTGAAATCTTACATTTCCGTCGTCGATGTGGATATTTGCTAGCCTATAACAATCATCCACGCACTAAATTAGCTAACTTTATATCACTAAGTGGTGTATTGCGTGCAAAACGTTGCATTCCATATCAATCTATAATGCCGGCGATAGATTCAGCCTTATCTATGAGCGCGTCGTAACTCTGTTTTTTTTCAGAGAAGACGTAGGACTAGATAAACTTATTCTGGTCTATATATTCGGCCATTAAAAGCCATTTTAAAGACTTTTAGCGAAACAATGCTTTAATGTGTTAAATAATTCGTTGTATTATACGATATTGAGTTAAATAGTTGATTTAGACGTTTCTAAATTATATATTATGGTTTTAAAACCATTTTCTATTGCTTTTTAAACTGTTAAAAATCACTGAAATTATATATCTCATAAATCTTTGCTCTTCGACCCAAATCCCGACAGAGACACATCCACAAATTTCGGGTGAAAAAAAATCCGCCTGTTTAGTCACCAACGAAGCCATCGCTGAGAGATTCGTCGCGTCGACGACTCGTTCGAGAATAACACCCACAAGCACGACTGTAAACAAAAATAAACGAATCGTGGGGTTCGTTCAGCTGCGCTGACAACAACAGTAAAGCGTCTTGTAAACAATGGTGTAAGCAGCACCGATCGCTTCAAACGAGTATAACAATCAATCGGTCAGCAGTCAAAACACATCGCAAACGAATCACGAGTGCAAAAAGAAATAGTTTTGCGCTGCTGGCTGTAAATACGCCAGTATTTCAGAAAAAGTTCTTGGATTTGCTTTACTGCTTCTATAAAGTTACGAATTACGATAGGCATGCGGACATGAAAAAAAACTCGTTAGCCCCATCAGCTGATAAGCTGAAAGCGTGCGGAGTCCGAACTTTCGCCACTAATTCGACGCCGGTATATCTGACCCTGCGCATGCACTTCTTGGTAAGTGCAACGCGCGCCACCCGCTAGACGGCGAGGGCGCAGATAGGAGTGACGTATTGCTACGTTGATGCTTACCTGCACATCTGGTTTAACTTGGCGATGGCGTAGGCCTAACGCAGTCGCAGCAGCTGCCTCCATATCTGATGTTTTGCTTGTGAAGTTGTCAGTGACTGCCAGTGTTAACCAACGCTTCGCAGACCACACTTTTTCTGAAATTTCGCAAACGAACGAGTTCGATCATTGTCCTCTACAAATTAATGCAGAGGGCCTACAATAGTTAACCGGCTGCTGTAACACTGACGTCTGGTACATCGAGTTTTTTAGAAACACAACCTCTATAAAGCACACCTATGAACCTTATGACGAATTAAGCCCACCTGCCTCGATCACTCGTGTAAGCTAGTCATTGGGGCAAATTACATGCAGATAAACTGAATCAGACAAGTCTCGATGTTCATTTATTTCGTTGGCCGTGAAAGGCTCTATTATTTTGCTTGTTGTACTGCAGTCGCTGTATCATGGCACGGTCATGAGTATAGCGTGGCTGCCTTCATCATTTAGTGGCGTATTTAAAGGAGAGGAACAACCTGCCATGCACCCCACTGCGTTAACTAATTTGTACACTTTTGCTTCCTGGAACTTCAAAACTATAGTACCAGTTTACAAACAAGAAAGCCCAGCTGTCGGTAGGGAAGACACGCTATTGCCTATACAGTTCCCGTTGCTGTATCGACTTTCACGGTCATCCAAGGTCATTGATTTTCATCTCATCTGAAACTAAAAGGGCGTATGCGATTTCCTATTAGTAATCAATATCAACCTTCGCTCTGGCTCTCACCGTTTCCGAGATATGGCCAGATTTCCGTTGAAAAACGCACCTTTTCCTTACCGCTCCCTCCATTTAATTCCAAATTTAAAAATGTTCCCCTTGCACTGAATCCCCAAATTTTGTACGCAGAGAGTTTCGACACAGGGCTAATTACTCGTGCAAAAAGTTTTCCCTTATGACCCAACGTTTAGCCACAATTCATCCGTGACGGTCAGACGACAGCCGACAACCATATCATAGACGCCTACAGCATAGCTGTAGCGCGTCAAAAAGGCAATGTTTTCTGGGGGACTTCGTCCCACAGACCGCTGCCTCCTTCTAGACTGCTTGAAAAATAAGTCACAAAAGCTTACTATAGGCCTACGATGCGAGAGTTTCTGATTGGCACTCAGCAGATGCTGGTGGTTCATTGAGTAGTAATTTGTGGTGGTTGCAGTACGCCTACATCCAGGGATTCGGTGCATGCAGATGACCCCGTAACACTAACAGATCACTAATCTTTAACTACCGTAAGTAGGCTACGTAAGTAATTTATGTGGCATACTCGTAAATAAGCCCATAGCCTGCGAGGTCGGTCGCCTTTGTACAGTCTGAGATAGACTGTCATGCTTGGCTAATCAGTTCTGGTCTGCGTTGACCGTTCTCGCCCAATCTCGTGTCAAGATTTGACCGTAAATCATCAGAACTTCTGTGAACCGTGAGTTATAGTCATCGCAGCAGTAGTATATATACGAGCAGCAGCAGCTGGGCCGTCGTCATGACGACAGCAGCGGAGTAAAGCACACACTGTGCGTATATACTCTGTGCTATTATCCACGCTCAAGTGTTGACCGATAAATATGCCTGCACTCTGAGGCTGATCATCGTGGTGTAGGCGAACGATGCTGAAAAATGGACCTGAGATTAACTGCTACTAACAGAAATGTTCGTCACTATCTGAATCTTCGGTCAGCAGCTTAACGTGACTCATGCAACCTAGCCGGGAAAATCAGATATGCAGCCTGCTGCTATTCTCAAGCAGTAAAGCTTTCTGCGAAACGTCTGTCTGTAGGCCTGCTCATACAGTGATACAATACGAAAGAGATCTGCGCTGTAAAACTGCCAGGCAAGCTCCCGGTAGTTTAATCTAGCACTTTAACTAAAAACAAACTGAAAATGTTTTATATAAGTGAAGTAGAAGCACTGTTATTAGTGGCGGATCCAAAAGCTGAGAAGTAGAGCTGGAAAAAAATGTGCACATAATGTGCTTCAAGTCTGGGCAGTGTGAGTCAAAAAATTTTACCTCCATCCCTAAAGTTTTTTTAACTGAAAAATTGAAAGCTATATTTTCCACACATATTCGGCGTTCTACGCCAAATTACAAGTTTCATTCAATTATTCTCAAATTTGTTGATGACTCTTTGTGCCATATTATGCACGCCCACCCAGAGAATTTTTCATTTTCACAACGCATTTACCACAAAACACAAACTTTTGATAGTTGACAACAAACATCTGGTTAAAGTGCACAAATTGCTAAGATATTACAACTACAAAAACAGCTAAGCATGTTCAAATAAAATATTTTAAAAGTTTATATTTGATGTTCATAATGTTTGCCACCTGCCGAAGCACATGCATTCAGACGATATTGCGAAAGTCTGCAGCAAGTCATCCCGTATCTGCTGCAGTGCACCTTTTAGCTCCAGAATGGTATTCACCTTTAAGTTAAGTTTGTAAAATGTCTGCAGCATTGCACCCCGAACACTAATAGTCAAGTGGTTAAAATCTGGTGAATTAGGCGGCCATTCATACTCACAAGGAGGTCCCCCCTACCAATAGAAAATTCTCTGCGTGAGCGTGCATAATATGGCATAACTTCATCAAATTTACAAATAATTGAACGAAACTTTGCAGTTTGGCGTACATTGGAATGCTGAATATGCGTGTAAAATATGGCTAAAAATTTTCGGTCATTAAAAAATAAAGTATACAAAACTTTAAGGGGAGGGAATAAAATTTTCGGACTCACATTGTATATAATCGTATATGCGAGGACTGCTGTTAAAAGTAGGCTATATGGACTCTAGAAGTATTTACCGTGCTTTGCAATTTGCGATAGACTAATCCGCAATTTATAGATAAAGATACACGAAGTGTAGTGCAGTGCAACCATTAAAAGTGTGAGGTTTTTGGCATTATTTTTATTTATTTGTAGTTTACTTGTAGCTTTTACCTACATATCACGTAGGCACCGCTGGCAGTTTCTTATTTATATTGTCTAATTGTTTTACCTATTATTAGTTGCTGGTTTTCAGTGTTGATGTCTTCATTCATCACTCTTCAGTCTTCAGTCTTCATTCATCGGCCTTCAGTCACGCTTCGGTGCATTCTTCATTCATCATTCTTCAGTCTTCAGCCTTCACTCTTCAGTCTTCAGTGATGAAGTGAGGAGCCACGCCCCCTCCAAAACCTATAAAAAGAGAGTCAGCCGCCGCTGCTAGATATAGGGATATAGAGACATCCGAGTCGGACCTCGACGCGGTTGGTATAGCACCTGCTATAGGGCCTAGGCCGGGGCTATGGCTGGGCACGGGTGTAAGGTTTAACTGTGGTGTTTTGCCTAAATATTTTGGCTACTGCCAGTGGCGCTCTTCCTAGGTTATTGTTTGTTTGTTTGCATAAAAGACAGTTTGTTGCGCACTTCTTTTACGTTACAGTTATTAAGTTGATAACGCGTGCAATAATTGTTTCACCATCAGTTCTCCTTCTCGTGTTATTTAACAAATCCATAAAACTAATAAAATCACAGTAAATCAATAAAAGTAATAAAACCATGTTAAAGTAATAAAACCGTATTAAAACAGTAATATTATAATAAAATAATAAAACTAATAAAATTACGTTAAACCTATCACACCACTCAGTTCGCACACGATCACAAATGCCGACTTAGATGGCCACGGGTCGTTCATCCATCTCGTCACAGCTTAGTCATGGGAGATGTGGCGGCGACGAAGGACGTTTGACACACAGTCCGTCCGGCCCAAGAACCTTGAGAGAAAGAGTACTCTGTAGTTCAACGCGGCACGCTGACCATGACACGGAGGACGGCGGTCAATCAAGTCACTCGGAGGGTCGAGCAGCAGTGCGTCAAGGCGAAGAATGTTATGCCGGAGAGGAGGCTGATCCCGACGAGGAACCGGGATTGATGACCGTCACGTGGCGTGCTGACGTTACAAAAGTAACAGAAACGTGCGATAGGTTTAATGTGCTAGCACATTTCCAATGCATACCCGGATTATCTGCCCATACGGATTTACTGAGTTGCCGTAGCCGTAAAATGGTTTGTTGCAACAGCGTGCCGTGTCCAGCATGTAGCCTTGCATCCGTAATATTCAGGCTACATATATGACCTTTATGCAAGAAATCATCATTATCATCGTCATCAACATCATGGCCAAAGTAAGCACATGACAACAGGGCAGTGAAGCAGGAAAAGGGCATAAGAAGTGTCAAGCAGGCCGAATAAAGCGCTTGCCCCTAAAAATAACAAGAACCAAAGAAAGATTAAATCAGCCGACATGTACCCTCCATTTTACAAATATGCAGGTTGTTATAGCTAATCACCGTCTTCGATCATTCGCAGGCTACAGTTGTTTCCAGACTCCAGCTTGCAGATCAGCCTTGTGTGAAATAATTATTACGGTTGTAAACTTATTTAGGCTAGCTCGGTAGCTGTTGGCCCGCGGCAGCTACGCAGTCAGTTGCTGATGCTGGCTGAACGGTCAGCGTTTATCAACTGCTGCAGCTGCTGCTGCTGCTGCAGCAACAGTTCTCATGGTGATCGCGGCACACGTGCGTATAGCGTGGCGATAAGCTTAGCATCTCGAGAGTTACGCTCGAAGTCGTCATCGACCTGTATCGCCGGCACGGAACAGAAGTGGCCGTTGCGCGTCTGCGAAATGTTCCGAGTGCATTGAGTCCCGAGTTGTATGATTGACCAGTAGGCATAGCGGTTTATAGCCGCTGAGTGGACTAACTTTGTGCACGTCTGACGATGATGCCAGGCTCGGTCGGCAAATCTATAAGAGACTGAGAATCAAACTGGTATGTAAATTTGGATGAGCATCATTTTGATTGAATGACTGATTCCATAACATATCGATAGTTTAATTGTATTTTTGTTTAGTTTTTTTATATAAGGCCCTCCATTTGTATTAGATATTCGGTATATTCCACAGATTTGCAAGCGACGAACGCAAAATATTTCTTAACTGGTATTTGACAGTAATTTGTGTCGGCGTGAAATCATATGAAGGACAAAATCAACTGTCCAACTTGCATTAAATTTCTAGTGTGAATAGGTATTGTTATACGTTATGCAAACTCAAAACAGGAACTCGCTTCATTTATCCACTGCTGTCCAGTTTTGCAACCATTTTCTTATAGATTATAGGCCTACATTCACTGCGCTGACTTGCTTGTTTTGCAAATGTAGTCCTACAAAAGGTTCCTCCTTGGACAAAAGCAGGAACAGGTATCCTGAGGGCGATTGCCAATATAAAGTACGCCTATCGTGTGAAATTACCTTCAGATAAAATTCCCTAAGTAAAAATAAATTTGGATTGACGCCGCTGCGATGTGCATTATATCGGTTTTGCCTATTTTTGTTGCTATAAACGAAGTAATAAACAGACAAGTGGACATTAATGGCTCAGCTAGGACAGTCCATGATTATTGACATGAGCGACGACGAAAAACTGCTCTGTGGGCTCTCTGTTGATACTTCTGCTCGACTGCTGCTGCTGCTGCTGCTGCTGCTGCGGCTGCAATACAATCGCCTAGGCCGTGGCGCGCCATGTCGATCATGTTGCGTCAACAGTTGCGTCCACGTCAGCAACGCCAGATCGACCAGTCAGTCAGTCCGACTGCAGGATTAATATGAATGACTGCAACGAGACTCTCCGACTGTATTCCCGTTAGGCCTACACATTCACGTCGCAGTAGCTAAGCGCCTGCCTGTGGCAAATGCAAACAATATCATTTGTCAGGGATCTATTTTCGAAAATAGCAGCTTCGATTGTAGGCTTGTCGTGTACCCGCATACTTTAGCATTTGACCTACGGCAATAAGTGAATATCCACGCGTTCGGGTATTAACTGCTCTAAGTCATAGCGTCAGCAGGGCAATTATGTCGAATCGGTAATTCTAGCGGTAGATCGGCGATCTCGCTGTTAGCCGCATGGGATAATTGCTAGAGGTAGATTGGGTTCAGTATTCACGCTAGTCTCAGGTTCGCATGCCATGCACGACACGGCGGTCACGTACATAGGCCTACCTAAGTTAATATGTACTTAAATCAGCTTGCACCAGTACTGTTTTGCAACTTTTGGCTGCAGTGGTGCTAAGCGTACATGCATGCTGCACGTGTAGGGCCTAGATGACTTTGTATGACTTTGTATCGACCGAATTTGTGTAATTCACTAACAACACTGTTGTCGTTGTGGATGTTATTCAGACCAGCCTCGCGGTGCTAGCAGGATATAACGGTGCATGCGTACGATGAGTTCTGCAGACGTGATGCAGGAGTTGAGTGGCGTTGCACCGGATGACACGAGCACTGCAGCGGCGTTCCAGTCGGTCGTCCAGCCGTCGAGCAAGCCGTTCGGTCCGGTGCTGGCGGCGACTCTGTGGATCTACGCCGGTCCGTGCATCTTCGTCGTAGGTCTCTTTGGCAACACGTGCATCCTGCTGGTGACGTCACAGCGCCGGATGCGAGGCACGTCGACCTGCGTCTGCCTGCAGTGGATGGCCGTCGCCGACATCTGCGTCCTCATCTCCGGCATGATCACCGAGTGGGTCGAGGCACTCTTCGACGTCACCTTCAAGGTAGAACCCACCCCAAGCCGAATCCGCGACAGCCGGATTTAACGCCGAATTTTTGTGCGCCGAAAATCTGCCGAGAACAACGTTCGGTTACTAGATCCACGCCGAATTTTGTCCGCCGAAAATACGGATATTCGCGTTTTTTACTCGGAGAAAAATCGCATACATAGCAACTTCCATTTCATTTTTTAGCCAAAACCAACTGCACAAAAAATACAAAATAATGTTTTTTTTTGGTTTGTGAGACGGCAACAGTCTTAACTCTTAACTTTCGAACATTTATGACTTGGTTTGAACAGTTTGCTAAATACTGGTAGCCTACATATGTTTTTTTCCAGCAGAATTACTGACAGTTTCGTTCTGCGAAAATAGCTATTTTTTGCGATTCAAGTATCAGCCGAAAACGTCAACACTCAGTGGAACATTAGCCGTATTTTAACTTTTCTCCACAATTCGGCTAATCCGGATATCAGGCGAAAATTCGTTCTATCAATGTAGATTTTTTGTTTAAATTCGGATTGGGTGTCTGCTTCAAGGAGCTTGACGAGCGGCTGTGCAAGCTGGAGAAGTTCCTGTTCTACACGAGCAGCGACATGTCAATCTGGATCTGCGTCGTGTTCACAGTGGACCGGTACATCGCCGTGTCGTTTCCACTCAAGCACCGGCGACCGTGCTTCCGAGCATCCAACGCCAAGTACTACGCGCTGGCGGCGTCACTGGCGGCCGTCGCCAAGAACCTTCACGTGTTCTGGACGCGAGGCGCCGAGTACCGACTCAGTGATGCGGGAACCACGACAGACGGTAGTACGGCAGAGCTGGAGTTAGTGAGTAACTGCGGCCGGCCGACGGACGCCTATCGGCAGTTTGAGTTCTACGTGCGACCGTGGATCGCGTTCGCGCTGGTCTTCGCCGTGCCGTTCTGCGTTATCGTCTTCTGTAACACGTTCATCATCAAAGCCATGGTCAGGTACGTCAGCACTCGGCACGCTACGTATGTTTCATATCCATAATCCACTCGCGCAGCTGCAATCGTCGCATAATCTTGCCAGCTTTCAAAATAATATTTTGTGTTCAAATATTTTAAGCATAGGCTAAATTTGGCGTAATTTATACGCCGTGTCTCAGAAAAAAGCAGTCAAAATTGTTTTTTCTCAAAACTTTGTCAAATTTTTACTGACTTTAATAATGTTTGGCAGGTTGATGGCTAAGACGACGAAATTATGTAAAGTGCAGTCATTTTCCATCTCACCTAATTTGTGTCAATGCACTACCATGTGAAACACAGATGCTCCAAATTGTTGCATAATGCTGAGTTTTTGTCTCAAGTAAACGCTGTAACGAGTTAATTAGGCACAAAATACAGTAAAAGTTGAATTATTTAACAAAATTGTAAGTTTGTGTAACAACTTGCTTGCAAATTAGAATTTATGCCAAAGTGTGCTTTGCATATTATATAGACGCAATTTCTTAGATGCAACGCCAATGGCTGATAGAAGAATCAACGATTAGACGTGCTCTAAGCTCATCAGCCAGTTGTTTTGTTGTCTGCTGTTTTTAGCATAAAATATTTAATACCTCAAAATTATTAAACCACTTTGCACCTTCTGTCAAATTGATGATGCAAAGGTGAGCCATCTGATATAAATAATCGCCGCGTAATGTAACAATTTGGAGCATCTGTGTTTCACACGGCAGTGCGTTGACATAAATTAGGTGAAGTGGTAATTGAGTGCACCATACATAATAATATCGTCTTGGCCACCCTTGTGCCAAAAATTATAAAAGTTGGTGGAAATTTGACAAAGTTATGCCAAAAACAATTTTGACCGTTTTTTGGGACACGGTGTATTTTACTATCTTAATATGGTCTCGTCCGCAATAAATGAATGTCATCGTCGACGCTAGGAATCTATATTCTAATACCCAGAGCTTACTGAAAAACACAGAAATATTACTGAAACCTGTTGAAACATTTTGAATACAAAGTTTTTGTGTTAAAGCGATAAGAACGAAGTAAGTTATCCTGACAAAAACCGAATCTTGGGCTTGTTGCAGAAACGGTTAAACCAGGGGCTTAAACTGTTGAAATGAACAAGTTTTGTCAAGTTTAATGATTCGTTTTTCTGGACTCCATGGCGGGACTACGAAAGGCGTTCAAAAAGTTTTGCAAGACGTTACGTTAGACTGAAAAACTTTTCAAAATCTATACACCGATAAAACGCATATTTCTTGCGAACTTATGTGAGCATAAAGCGGATGTGACGTCATTGTTACTTATGACGTCATAAAGTGTTTTATGTCTGTCCTTCCAGCCATGCGTCCACCACAGACTTGAGTCATTTATTGTTTGGATAGCGGACAACACAAAGAAAATTTTTCAAATTTAGAAAAATATAATAGTTGTTGTAGGTGAGGTCTCTACTGTTTGTAGGGTCAGAAGCCAGAGTCACGAACAGCTAGCTGGGTAATTGTAACTTGGGGACTGGATTGCAGTGACGGATTTAGGGGAAGATCTTCGGAGCTCGCTCCCAGGCCCCCGCACACCAGGGCTCCTAAGGTCATGCGTTGCGAACTTTGTTTAACCTTTCAGAAAGATGATGGATGTCACTAACTGTTAACTTTTAATAATTTTTTTCTGCCAATGTCAAATCCTGACGAGCCATCGTAATTGATAGAAGCGTTCTCATTTATAGGCAGCACATATTTCGGCTACTAAATATTTATCATAACAAATGAGGAATTCATGTACGTGATTGTCAGGGCTCTCATAAAATTACATGTCCCGGGGCCTCATATTGGAAAATCTGACTGTAGGCCGGAAAAATGGCGTGCAACAGCTAGCTCATTTTTACGCTGTTTGCGCTAGCACTCCAAATCGTTCCTGTTTAACGCTCTATAACGTCATCACAGGCTGAACGGTAGTTCAAGCCCTGTGTTAACGGCGACTTCTCTTTCTTATGGGAAAGCCAAAAATTCGACCCCCCACAGAATCAAAACCCCTGATC
>Ga0209671_1007950_pt1 | contig 11066 bp, 8 predicted proteins | sample WorMetHERISLAND2_2_FD_187401 | JGI IMG/M metagenome (GOLD analysis project Ga0209671, IMG submission 187401) | Marine gutless worms symbiont microbial communities from Max Planck institute for Marine Microbiology, Germany - Olavius geniculatus... | ecosystem: Host-associated > Annelida >...
ACTGCTGTATGCAGTGTGCGTGCAACAGTTCTGTTTTTTTCTGCATCTTTGTTAACTTTTGCACCATGGTACTTTTGAATTCCCTGACTTCCCCTGACCGTCTGGATTTTCCCTGACTTTCCCTGACCGTAGGAACCATGTTTGTCGCAACCATCTCAACATGCTGCGATGGTCTGAAAACCCAAAACTTCCTTGTGACATCCCCGTTACATGGTCCGCACATGTGACTTCCCTGTGACAAGTCGCTGACTTTCCCCAAAACATCTCCACGGGGAAGTTTCGGAAAAAGTTGGCATAATGGAATCTGGGCTTATACAAACCAGGCGCCGGCTGCTGGTAGTTAGGTGTAGCAGGTGGAGGTGCTCCAGGCTGGCGTGCTATATTTGCTGTCAAGTCCTTCAGCAGCTCGTCCTTCTCTGTCTTACGAGCAAAGCAGAAATCATTCACTTTGCTCTGAAACTTCACCAGCAGGTTCGTCAGATCGTTGTAAAACTGCAATCAGCAACATGCAACCCAAACGTTCTACTTTCCGCAGCTAACTCTGACCACAGTTTGTCGGTTGGATAACTCAAATATTACAAACAAATGCAGAGGGTTGCTCACGGCCCAAGGAAGAACTGACTAGTTTTTGCTGGCAATCCAGAGTCTTTTTGTGGATTCTAGATCAAAATTCAGTATCTAGCAGTAAAAATGGAGTGCAAAGTGGCAATATGCAGTGCAGTTAACATGCAAATACATGCAGCAACAGACCACTAGTAGAAAAATTAGTACCGGCATAGAGTACACCCATAAATCTCATCTCTTCGCTAGCTCTTGACCGAGTTCAAATACTGCAACATGAATCTCTAGTCATCATATTTTTCACAGAGAAAAAGTCATTCTGACCTGAAAGCATGCAGAAAAAGTGCCTGCCTCCTTGCGCAATGGAACTCAGTTACAAAAGATTACTGTTCTAATTTTAGACTGTCATCAGTTATAATATTTCAGATAACCCAAAAAATTTGATACTGAAATAATGTCACTTGACAATAATAACAGCCAGCAGCTTCAAACAACTGGAAAGGACGCCAGCAGTCCTAGTAACAGGGCCAACTGAAACGTAGCACTCACCATTTTCCCCTAGTGGCTGCTGTAACTATTGCCAGTACTCATTTTTTCTACCTACGAAGAGACGGAAAAGCTGAGCTGACATGGATGGCTTGGTTGCATACCAAGATAGCATACTCATCTAAGTACCAACTCAACTCAATGTCGACATGCGCTTTTACAACGTTTCCACGCGCTAAACCACCACAGCTGCACAGCATAAAAATGCATAGCACTAGATCTAATTGTTTAAAGTTGAATAAAATTACATGAACTCAAACCTTAGTGCCTTCCTCCAGATTGCCCTTAAGTTCAGTGAAACTGTCGTAAGCAGCTGCAAGCTCTTTGAGTTTCTCCTCCCGAGTGACACCGGACTGGTTGCCGACATTGGCTTGTGAGAATTCAGCATGCGCAGTCTGGTAACATATGCACAAGGAACTCGGATAAACGACATCATATGTGCAAGAAAAACACTTAAACTGTACCATATCGGGATGAGCTTTTGGGCCAGTGTTTTAAAGTAGTTTTACTGGATACCTTCTGTTTTAGCATACTGGCATAAGACTGACACTTCCACGATTCCTGGTTGCAATGTAACAAATATCTTATCATCCATAATGCTCTGCAAATCACTCAGTTAATACTGGAGTCTTCTTGTTTGCTATTATAATACTAACAATGCAGAAATGCAACAAGTTGACATAAATGAAACTGGCACACAAGATGCAACCACCAGACCAGTTTTAGTCCGGTACCATACTTTAAGACTTCTGCACCAATATGTTTTGCGTCACTGGGCAGTTTTCTTTCTGTTAAGTGGCTGGAAAATATTAATCTATTTAATTTTTACACTGGCTGAGCATAAACTGTAGTAAAATAAATGACAAGCTAATGTCCAATGCAAGACATAACAACATGTTATCAGATGTGTGTTCAGTAACCAAGCAGCTTAGTATCGCTTGCCAAGTAACTTGGCTAGCACAGCAAGCACCTCGCATACATGCTTGCTGCCGATGGTTTACAATGAATGACGCAGTACTACATGATAGTGCAAATCGCTGTATATTACACGCAAAAGCAGCTATTGCTTTAGCACGTCTTAGCCATCGCAATTCGGCAATTCTGTCTGTCCATCTGTCTGTCCATCACACAGGTGGATCAGTCAAAAACAGTGCAAGCTAAAATCACCAAATCTTCACCATTGACTGCACGGAAGACTCTAGTTTCAGGATCTGTAAAGCTCTTCCATAAATTCGAAAAGGGTTACTCCAAGCGGGGGCGTTAAATGAGAGAGGGGTAAAGAAAAATTGTGATTTTTAGACAATAAGTCGCCATATCTCAGAAACGGTGTGAGATAAGGCCTAAGTTACGTTACTATTAATCACTAATAGGAAGTCATATATTGGCCCTTGATTGGCACCGCACGATGGCATCAAATAGCGGTACCCCCGTAAAAGTCATAAATTCACTGTTGTTGGCCAGTCTTTAGTGAAAACGGTTGCAGATCACCACTGGCATGCTGCCTATCACAACAAGCACTAGTGATGAGCTTTTTAGTCGTATCAACATTGATGACTATGAAAGACCCCAAAACTTCCAAAAGAAGGGGTTTTATTGATTTTTTGCGATCTTCAGCTGCAGTGCACACTTTAAGAATGAATTTCGATGAAATGGCTGGAGATAGACCGACAGTTTGCAAACAGGTACTGCTATAAGCTTTCGTGCATCTTGTGAGCATTAGCTCAAATTTCTTGTTTTCATCTTGTCAGTGCAGCATGTTTTGAGTAGTGTCACTAGCGTCACGTTGTTTTGTTACTGATGGATTGCACAGGAAATAAATAACAATTACTTCCACTTTTTGGAAGTTTATTCGTTCAACCATTGTTATGTTTTCATGCAGCAAGCCTGCAAACATCGTAATTGAATATTCATGATGTCTATGAGCAAGCCAAGCGGTCCGTTCAGTCGGCAGCTTGGCAAGCGTTACCAAGCAGCTTGGCTACTGGACACACCTCTGTTACCAGTTATAATTAGGTCCCTCCTTTTTCCATGGGCTGCGGAATTTCGAGCCGAGCCACAAAATTCGCTCTTTTCCATGGAATTTTGATATATATCCGCAGAATTTCGCAGAAGTTGAAAAATAACCGGCGATTAGTATGATCGTTAGCTTAATGACTCAACTTTATCATGGAATGTGGCGGAAAAGTTCAAACTAAACTGGCTAAAACTGTGGGCTCTTCTAATAGCTATTGCAACATGGCAAAATCGTATAAAGCATACACAATGCAGCTTGACTGATTACACTTTTAAAAATAAAAAGATTGATAATTTTGTTTGTATGTTGCTAACATTAACATAACTGACCACAATGACAGCCTTCAATAACAAAAGTTTCGGAACAGAATAGAGCTCAGTTGACTCACAAACCAGAGGCTATGGTGAGCCACGAAATTTGGACGATTTTGCTGCGGTAAGCAGCGGACTTTTGCAAATTGGTCAGCAGAATTTGGCAAAATTTTACACGGAAAACTGTGAGCCCTAGTTATAATGTGGCCATCCAAATATACTGAATTGCAGATCTCGCACATACGTCCGTCTCCTAACATAAACAAAGTTGCAGAAAATCCCAAATTGATGCAACCATTTCCCAGACTGGTGTAACTGCAACCAGTACGCCAATCCTGAAATCCAAAAATCAAAGCTCAGGGTGATATTACGGACAGGGTTGTTCAGCTCTAAACGAATGGCTGCATAATGTCGACACTGTGCTGACAGGTTTTAATGCAGACCTGAACACGCTCAAGCAAAGTCTCCTGCTGATGCACACTCTCCGACACAAGTTCTCGAAGTGGACCATAGCTGGTATCCAGCTGCTCTGAAGACATCTGCTCCTCATCAATGCCGCCTTGCTCCGCCACCGCTGCTGTCAACTTCGGTACTGCCAACACACACATATCACCAATTGTTTACTGTATTAAGACTATGCTGTTTATTGCTGTATCCCTCCGAAGCATAGTTGGGGTGCTCATCTTTGTCTTGTAGTCATTTAAGTTGTAGGTGGACAGACCACCATGTCTTATGACACACGGCCAGTGTGATACCAGTAACACAGACACATGGGTGTGAACAAATTGCTTAAAATTGTAATTTTATACCAAGCCAGGCAGAAATCAAATCCATAAACTGTTATTATACGCATGACACCCTACTGTTATGCCTCTAAGACATCTGTTTATTGTACCTCCTTAACAGTCACAGTATCGAATGAAACTGCCACAACAACATTTTTATTCAAACATTTAAAATGAGACTGACATAAAAAAAGTGCATATAACAATCAAAACTAAATTAAAAATGACACAATAATACTATCTTACTCATGTCACATGAGACGTCTTTCAGCTGGGTCTCAATACCGTCACGTCGCTTCCTAATCTCTTCAACCTGACACATGAGTTGTCTTAGCTCCGTCACGGCCGGGTGACCTTCTAACGATGCAGTCGGCTTCGATGACGGCAGAGACTGCTCGATATCTCGCTACAATCCACCATCACGAAACTGGTTACTAAGTTAGTCAGCGGAGTCAGCAAGCATCTATCATACACAAATGTGGATGCATTACCTATTTCAATGCATGTAAAATTTGCAGGTAAAACCATAATAATGTGTCAGTATTTACAACATACTGTGGAGTCAATGGCCATCCACTGTACAATACTAACCCTAAACCCGAAGGTATGTGTTACACGAGTTTGCTACAAATTTGTTCACCAAAATGGCGATAGCCAGCATCCTACAATGCTCTTGCTAGGTGGCCTATGCTTACGTCACATGCAGCCAGTAACTCATCTCTTTACACAACCATGTGATAACTGGTAGTCCAGTAACAGCTATCACCACAAACCAACTTCAGTTTGTTCTCCAGTTTATGCAACTAAGCTGTTAAAAAACAGCTTCAGTCAACCTTTAGTGAAAGTTAACCAATCGCTAGCCACCTAGTTAGTTAGCCTAAACACCACCAACACTTACATCAGATCGGCTGAGCAACTCAAAACCCTCGCGATGCTGTGAGTATTTCTGTCGAACGATGCCGTCGGCCGTGACAGCGTTGTCAATAATCTGTCGATACCTTGCAGCCTCGGCGCGTATTGACTCCGTCAGACGCTCGGACGGCGTACGCGTCCACCGACCTGCATGACTTGCCCTCAGCTGCTTGTCCGCATTCTCCTCCTCATCCAAGACCTTCACACTCTGTCATACACACAAATACAAACATCCCTATCAATGTCAAATACTCACAAAAATTACAGATCTACTGTAATACAGATCATCATCATTTAATTTTCGTCATCATCCTCAACAACATATAGCCAGTCTCACACCACGTCCATATTTGACCACCCATATTTGCCACAAACCCGATGGAGAAGTGCCAGTGTTCTGACACATTTGCTCCAGACAGCTTTTACATGGGGGATCTGGTCTATATCTCCATCAGCACTGCGTAAATCAACCAAGTAATGTGTTAACATGGCAGCGTGGGCTTGGCATGCTGCGACAGTCTTAGAGAGTGATATAGCAGAACACAGCATATCGGCATCTTGCAACGTGGTCTACGATGGGACAAAGACCACAGCACGCTGTCCTAATGATGCTACTGGTAATGTACATTTCAACCAATCAGAAAACACAATAAACAGCAAATAGGCATAGTTCTAGTAAGATGCAAATTTTAACAAAAGCAACATAGCAATCATGCCTCGTCGAGAATCTCCTTGTTTCGTTGCAGCAGTACTGGCAAGTCATTAATGAGCTGAGTGAGTGAAGCTGAACCTCCGCTCTGACGGACGATAGCAGCCTTCTCCAGCAATGACTGTGGTACTCCACCACCACCTGATAGATCCTCAATGGCTGCCGGTAGGTTCAACGATGCCAGGATACTGCACACAGACTATGTATTACATACTGCTTCAGCTAGTCATGACTAAACAGCAGTGGAAATACATTACAATGTAAACTCATAAATTAACAGAAATCTGTATTCAATGAAAATACATTAGCAACAATAGACACAAATGCCAGATTATCATACATAAAATAATACTACATTATAATCTGTTGTATTAAATTATAATGCACTTCCCCTATGAGATGCTTAGTCTAGGTCAGTGCTGTACAACCCGCGGCCCGCGGGCCGCATGCGGCCTGCGAGGGGATTTCATGTGGCCCGCCATCGTCCCATATAAATTGTAGTTTTGGTCCAATGATTAGTCAGATGAAATCAACTTGCAAAATTCAACAATGTTTGATGGTCTTCTGCGTTTCCAAATTTAAGAAAAATGGGCGAATTTGCGGTTTCCATTGAACATTCGGAAGCAAAAAGTGTTTCAGCTTCAGGGGGGGCAAAGCCCCCCCTGACCCCCTGACCAGGGGCTCTGCCCTGGACCCCGCTGGAGGCTCCGCCCCCAGACCCCCCTTATAGGCTCGCGCTCCGCACGCTCGCCATGGCCCCTTTTGATTGCGGTCTGCCAGCCGGTGGAAAATTGACTAAGTGGCCCGTGGTGTCAAAAAGGTTAGACAGCACTGGTCTAGGTGAAATGTGGGAGTTGCAATAGTAACAAGCCATATACCAAATGAAAGTTCACAAGGTGCTCTATAAGAAAATCTAATAGTGGAACACATTTTTCTAGAGGGGACACTTTGGCTTTATGCGTACACAGAATCCAACTCAGTAACACAATGACTATACGTACAAATGCCTAACATTATAGATATGCAGTAATGCAGCGGCAATTTTTTTGAAGAAGGAGGGGGTTTGGGTGAATGCCTCTCTTCCTTTCCCTTACCATCCTTAGAAATAGGCCTTTTCAGTCCACCTGTAGTACTCCTGAGGCTGGGTAGGAGTTGTATGCATTTTTATGTTCAGAGCATTTCTCATTTTTATATGCAAGTATAAGCCATAGGCTTCAAAAAAAATTTGGGTTCTCGCTTGAAATCTTTATAGATTTTGTGCATGGGGCCCCCAAAGTTTGCCCATGGGCGCAAAGCCATACCAATCAAATCGCAGTCATTTCATGAACAATTGGGACAAAATAGCTTTTGCACATGCAGTTTTTTGGGCTAAAAAACACATTTAAAACAATATTTAGTGGACTGAAGAACACTTGTTTACGTCATAGCACTACCAAATTGCTTCCGGTAGGGCCAAATCATGTTCGAAATTTGTATTTTCAACCATACTTTTTGGCTAAAAATAAAACACAGATTGGATTCATTGAATTAACAAATTCAATATTTAAGCAGACGAATGGACGAGACATACAATGCAACCTGTTAGCATGACCACACGAAAAGAGAACAGTTTAACAACTAGATGCATATAACATTAGGCGGCCCTAGATTTTTGACCATTAAACGTTATCACATCAGTTAAGCCAAATTTAATTTTCATCCGAATGTCAAGTGGAGAGTTTCAAAACCAGGTTCATCCTATTATTCCTGCCACAATTCACAGACTACACAATACTGCAGCAAAAAATAAACACAGAGGACAGTTAAGTTTTAGTCTACATCACATCGAATCATATTACTGGCCCACTCTGTAGTCAAATAAGAAAACAACAAATATAACTGAACCTGTTCATTAGCTGGGTGGCTTCACGTAACCGACCGATTTCACGATTAACGACTTCAGCTCGGCGGCTTTCAAACATTGTCAGTGCCTGCTGAATGGCTAATGGCACTACCTTCTCAAACAGATCTGACACAAAACAAGCCACCACATCGTCTCCGACTGTCAATAATGTTAACTCACTTAAGCCCAAATTCCATTACGCCGATTTTCACCAAAACTTCCCTGCGAAGGAAAGTCAAGGACACAAATCACCAAAGTCGCGGACACAAACTATCTCGACATGTTGAGATGTTTGCGACATAGTCCGTAACAAGTCCACGACAAACCTGTTTGTGACGCTCTAATGGAATTTAGTCTGTTACAATGCACGAGGAAAGTCGGTGACAAAGTCCGCGACAAAGTCCGCAACAAGTTCCCGACAAAATCACTGACACAAATCATGAAAGTCGGCGACGTGATTTGTGTCGCAGACTTTCATGATTTGTGTCCGCGACTTTGTCGGGAACTTGTCGCAGACTTTGTCGCAAAGTGTGCATAATGGAATTTGGGCTTTACCAATCACATCACAGCAGTTAACTGATGACAATAACTTACGGCTATTCAGAATATTCTTACAACTTGTCTGAGTGTCTGTTGAATTCTATGTGAGATTCTACTCTTGCATGTTAGTATCACAGTCATATCATTTGTCGCAACATATAAAAACAACACAGACTTACAACGTATTAATATTTTACAGCAATAAAGCCTATTCAGTTGCTGGTGACCCACCCATTGAGAGACAAGCATTTACAAGCATTCACTAAGGGCATGTTGCACCAACCATACTTAAATTTAAGTACATGCTTAACCACCGTACTTAGCAGAAAATGCATTGCACCAACACCATTTAAGCCGGCCAGCCTGCTTAAACCTCACTTAAAAATAAGTGGCCAAAGTTGCCCACTTAAATTTAAGCGGCTGGCAAAAATGAGACAGACGCCATCTTTATTAGCGAACTGTGACGAAGTTATCGTCCTAAATTGACGATTTTAGGTAACAGTTGTTATATACCATACACAAAAGCGAAGAAAAGTGGCAAATACACGTGGATAATGCTGTTTGTCGTACTTACAGCTGAGATCATTTTAAGTGAAAACAAATCACTTCTAAACAGCAGTGCGCTGACACATACGAGTTCAGCGTAGTCTACAAAGTTTATTTTCTCAGGTTATATTCGTTGTCAGCCAACGAATATGTATATGTGTATGAATATGTATCAGTCCATATTTATGTTGATTCTCATATATTTGGCCTATATATTACACTTCGCTCAAAATTATACTGTTCTGAAGTTATTTCAATTTATATAGCGCATTTCGAGCGATGGCCATTATTGTCAATGAAGTGTGATAGCTATTACGTAATTGGTCGTCAAGGAAGTGCTGTCGTCACGTGATCGAAATTAGCCAATGGCAAGCATCGTTACAATTAAGTCTGTCACTTAGCTAAGTGATGTGCGGATTGTGTTGGTGCAACGGAATCGATTTAAGTAGCCGGTTAAGTACCGCTTAAATTTAAGTGGTACTTAACTAAGTATGTATTTAAAATTGGTTGGTGCAACCAACCCTTAGTCTTCAAATCACATCAATCATGATATGACTAACATACTGACAACAAACAAGACAACTGCAACGTCAAACCTTTGAACTGAGAGCTCATTGGCGATGACATGGGAATAGACTTGGCAACTGCGGCTTTAGATATAGCAGTCAGCGACGAGATTTCAGGAATCTTAGCATGGTAGATGAAGTCGTTGTCCTTTTCAGCATCCTGCAATGCTCTCAACAGGCGCTTCTGAATGTCAGAGAACAAAAACCCAGAACCGCTGTGGGATTCCGCTGCTGACATCAAGTCCTTAGCATGCTGTTTATACACACAACACAACTCAATGCAGTGGAAAATTTTATCTCGGCCCCACTGCACTGTTCACCCTGAGTGAACTACACTATCAGTACATCAAACAAAGATAATAAAACTCACAAGAAATCTCACCATCCCAGCATGTTTCATCTCAGTAATGCTCAGCTAAAGGAGAAATAAAGGAGAAATCTTGGGTTACCCCGTCAACATCTACAAATACGAACAACACAGCTAAAATAGGCAGTTTCGATTTGGAAGTTTCCAGAACATAAATTTGCTTACCACAATAATATACCACGTACTTTCTGTTTAATTTCAGGTCCAAACTGTCACTGTCAAGAGTTAGTGCACTAAAGCAAGCAAGAAATGAAAAAGTCAGTGGAGCTGACATACCCTCAACCTGGCAATCTCTTCACCAAAGTCTTTAGATTCCTTGGAGACCATGCTCTGGTAGTACTCTGCAATTGCGTGGTATGCTGCCTGCTTGCCAGACACACTGTTTAGCCAGTCCTGTACATGATGCAGAGATAATAGTTATAATAACAACATGCAATCACAGCATAATCAAATACTTCACAAAAAAGATCTCTGTATCACTCATTCTGACAAACATGATAGCATGTCCTAACTCTAATGGGCAGAAATATGAGATTTACATATCTACACTATTTTTCACACATGAGATCACAATCTCCAAATAACTCTATGCATTTTTACACGCGAAAGCAGCTAAACTGCTTTAGTGTGTCTTAGACATCGCAATCCTATCTATCTGTCTCGATCACACGGGTGGATCAGTCAAAAGCGCAAGCTAGGTTCACCAAATATTCACCATCGGCTGCCTGAAAGACTCTAGTTTCAGGAACTGTAAAGCTTTCCCATAAATTCGAAGGGGGTCACCTCGAACAAGGGTGCTAAACGCAATTTTTAGCCAATGTTGCTGTACCTTAATAACGATGCGAGATAGGGCCTAGGTTACCATTAATCACTAATAGGAAGTCATACACTGGCTCTCAATTGCCACCGAATTCAATGACCTTGGATGACCTTGAACGCCAAAATAGAGGGTTTTTATAGATTTTTTGGCGATTTCAGGCTGCAAGACACATTTCAAGAGCGAATTGCACCGAAATCGATTTAGACAGACATGGAGAAGCTGCATATGTAATTTTCAGCATTGAACGTAGATTTCGATGGTCCAAGTCTCAATTTTCTAGGTTCAAGGAAACCTGCGCACGAGGGCATCAAAGAGGCATGGGCATGCTGCTTATCACAGCAAGCACTATTGACGAGCTCTTCAGTCGTATCAACATCGATGACTTTGAAAAACCTGAACTTCCAAAATAAGGGGTTTTTATTGATTTTTGCGATCTTTGGCTGCAGCGCACACTCTAAGAATGAACTGTGATGAAATGGCTGGAGATAGACTGACAGTCTGCAAACA
>Ga0209671_1007958_pt1 | contig 11061 bp, 9 predicted proteins | sample WorMetHERISLAND2_2_FD_187401 | JGI IMG/M metagenome (GOLD analysis project Ga0209671, IMG submission 187401) | Marine gutless worms symbiont microbial communities from Max Planck institute for Marine Microbiology, Germany - Olavius geniculatus... | ecosystem: Host-associated > Annelida >...
TGAACCCTAAAAATATTGATTTAAGCGATTTTTTGGCGATTTTGGCTGCAAAAGAGTGAAGTGCGACGAAATGGATGGAGATAGACTACGATTACCTGCGAACAGGAACTGCTATAGGCTTTCGTGCGTCTCATGAGCTTTGCTCAAATTACTTGTATTAATATGTTTACTCAATGTTACTGTTTAAAGTCGAAATTTCCATGTTATCATGCAGCTTGGACAGTATTGCTGCTACTGTCGACTATTTCACTAGTCGATGGACTATTTTTTTATTTCGACTAGTCGACTATTAGTCAACTAGTCAACCAGTCGACTAATTTGTTGTTGTTGTTGTAGCAGCGGCAGTCGCTTACAGAGCGTCTAGAGCCAGTGTGTCGCCGGTCATTGGAGGCACGTGTGGGTCAACTAATGACCAATGGGCACTCGGCGATGCTGTGTGATCTGACCGAAGCTGTGCTTGTATCTACCGACTGTCCACTCGGGCTGCGCACAGCTAATAACACTGATAACGATAATCTGCGTCAGTATCACAAGGCACTTGATGACTATGTACAGCAATGTCGCCACGACGCAGGGACATTGGCTTACAGACTACCATCATGCCGTGTCAGGTCTGTAGTAGTAGTTGTTGTTGTAGTAGTAGTCGTCTTACTTTGTAGTAAGTACCATAAAGCTCTTGGTGACGCCGGGACACTGGCCTAAAGACTACCATCGCGCCGTTTTAGGTTATAGTAGTTGTGCTGTAGTATTGATAGTAGAACTAATAGTAGTAGTAATAGTAGTAGCGTTGTTGTCGTTGCAGTGTGTCGGTGCGTCGGTTGGTCTGTCTTGCGTATGAAGCACTAAGGGAAGTAACAAATGCTAACGCCAGTCCACACGCTACGGCTGTCATGTATGCCGCTATCAGAGACGTATTTGAGCTGTACTGTGATATTGTGCCTTTTTACCATCGACAGCACATCACCAGCACGCCTCTACACGCAGGTAGTAGTAGTAGTAGTTGTTGTTGTTGTAGTTGTAGGAACAGCAGCAACAGTTAATATCCTTATCATCGCTATCATCATAGAGAGGTTTAACATAGCCTAGATAATAAGCGTTATTTTTTAAGACCACGACAGTGTATAGTGTCAAACAAGTAAATCCGGATATAAAAGACAAAACAGGCAAGTGTAAGGACGCTGTCAGAAGACCGACAGTAAAGTGCTAGAGGTAGTGTCCGACTAGTGCCTCCAAAGCCACGCTGTAGAAATAAAATATGTATATTTATTTTATTTGTAGTAGTAGTATAGTTGTTGTTGTTGTACGTTGTCGTTGTTACAGCGCTTCATCACAACAACTGCATGTACGTCGCGCATCATCTAATCACTATCGACAAAGTCTTTCAACGCCGACTCTCTGCAGCTGATGCCCCCGTGCTGGGTGGCCCTACAGCCCCAGCCAGTGCCCGCTCACAGCCCCTACTGACATCCCCAGGGCCTGGGGTGGCCCCCATGCGGCTTCACCCCGGCCCTAGGGACTCTGGGAGCCCCAGTGGGAGCCCCGGTTGGGGCACGGATGGCGGCGGATCTAAACTGATGGAGGTGGTGGTTTGGGTGAAGCGACTCGGGAACGATAACTTTACCCAGCACGTCAACGTCAAGAAACAACAACTCGTTCAACACCTCAGAGCGGCCAAAGGTAATTGCTTTCACACTGATAAAATTTGACAGAAAAAGTCGACGTACTCTGTGAGTGAGTCTGTGACGTGTCAGTATATTTACAGACAAAGGCAAATGACTGTGTGTTCTTTATTTGTTCGTTGAAAATCCGCCCAGTTTAACTTTCCCCAACTTTCTCCACCAAATACCCTGTTTCCACCTGTGAATAGAGTAGACGCTACTATTTACAGACTGCAGCGCCAGTTCAGTGCTGGTGTTTCGTGGTTAAAATGGTTAAATGGTACAGCTTTTTATATGAAACCCACCTCAGAGCTACGGAACGTCACCTGCCATATGGGATCACACAGTGTTAGCTGCCACTCGACACAGGTGAACGCGCCTCGCCTTAACTGCAGCCAGACAGGCCGGTACTTGGTTAACCCACCCCGGAGGGATGGAAGGCTGAGTTCACCATGGTGCTGGTTATATACCTAAATGGTTTACCTGTCCGCAGACAGTTATCCATCCAAGTAGTAACCACTTGATAGCGACTGGACCGGTAGCCGAACCCCCGACCTCTCCATCCTAAGTCGGACACCCTATCGTTACGCCAACAGGCCATCAAAAACAACTTGATACTGACTGTAAGAATGCTATTCAGGGTTTTCGTGCATTGCTGACGATGACGGTCAGATGGCTACACGAGCAGTGAACAACATGCTTCAACATCTTCATCATATCGCCAGCACCTGGTCGCGCGTTCTGGCTACTAACACTTACCACAAGAGCATCGGTAGGCTTAGTATCGTTATTTTTCGTACTTTTTCACAAAACAAAACAGAATTTTGTTACTCAGACTTATTTTTTTGGTTGCTAAGTAAATACAGTAATAATAGAAACTCAATAAGTCATACTGAACGAAATACATTTTCAGATATGATCTTTGGACCGAAAGTGTCTCAACCAACCCCGGTTTGTTTCACCATTTGTTTCTCTATGTATGGCCGCAACACTTTTCAAAGCTTGCTGTCGCCCCAGCGTCTTGTTGAAAGCTTAATTAATACATGATAATTATGGCGTTTATGTTCTTGAAGCTATGGAACTGTGCGCTAAAGGACGCCATCTCGAACGTGTTCTACTGTACTGTATATTGTGTTGTATAATGTACTGTGTACTGTAGGCCTATATATGTTGTATATATGTAGGAAGCCTGTTGAACAGCGCGTTGAAGGAGGTCATCTCGAGCGTGTTGTCAATCGTTGAGTTCAGTGTCGAGGACTGCGTCTGTCTCCAGCGCGTGCTGACGTCACTCATCAGCGCCGCCACCCACCTCTTTACGCAGACCACCCACGACGCTCAGACCTCTCCCCACCCTGAAGCTCACCCTCAGACCTCCACCCCTCACCACGCGGGGTCATCCGTTCAGGTCGTGCTGCAGGACAGCGTGCCGGTCTGGCTGCGGTACGCCGAGCTGGCGGAGTTCTTCGGGCTCGGCCTGGGTGACGTGGTTGATAGGTGGGCCGATGGAAAGGGTCCCCTAGCGGTGCAGCTGACTGCCGCGGAGTTGTCTCGCCTCGTGGTCGCAGTCTTCGAGAAGACTTCGAGACGAGACGCGCTCCTGGCTCAACTGCACAGTGCCGCTACCGCAGCCGCCACCGGCAAACATTGAATTACTGAAGCTTTCCATTGAAAATGCATTGCGGAAGCAAAAAACATTGGGACAAAAAAGGGGAAGGGGTCATCAGATTTTTACAAACAAACTCGACCTTACTTTTCAGGCCCCGAATCACTGTGCAAATTTCATTAAAATCGAATTAAAATTGCGGCCGTAGGAGTGCAAACCGACAGAAAGACATTGATCTGGCTGCTACGGCCCTGTATGCTGTCACATGCTAAAAAAGACAAACATAGCTTTAATATTTCAGACTAGTTACCTGTTGGTACTTCACGACTAGTTATACACAGTCAAAACAGGAAAAAGTCAAAATAGTCACAGTTCCATTGCACAGAGCACATTCACTACAAGTGACTACGAGTGACTAAAAGCCAGGCCTGGCGTCGAGGCCAAGGCCAGACATTTAAGGCCAAGGCCAAAGCCACAATCTCTTGTCCCATCTGGGCCACAGTCACAGTCTAGATGGCAGCGAAATGCTGTTGAAGCGACTGTAGCATAGACTTTGACTCCGAGTGGTCACTAAATGCTTCCAGAGAACGTTTGACGGCCAGATAACTCGTCTGCAGGTCTCCCATCTGTCAACACGTCATCAGCTTTCAACACGTTATGCATCACAAAGTAGCACATAAAATGCAACATACATGCTTTAAAGCAGACCCGACGACAGACAGAGCAAGGCCTGAGAAACATTCTCGCGGGGCCTTATATGGGAGTGGTGTTTGGAGAGCGGGCTGAAATACTGAAGACATTCATTCATTCAAGAAATAGTCAGATTTGTTGAAAAATAGTCGCAAACTAACTGACGACTGACGTAAGCTCATTTCAGACAATCAGTTCTGCTGTCAAGCATAGAACAAATATATTTCTGAGCGATGGCGGGGCCCCCAAACGTCGCGGGGTCCGGGAAAACTTTCCCCCTTCTTTCTTGTTGACGGCCCTTGGGAGAACATGGGCATGACGTATAAATTATAATGGATGATACTGTGACAGATGCGCCGATGGAAGACAGCCTCAGTTTGATGTCATCAATCTGTCAGTGGACGTGATGAGGACGGACACGGTGCTGCTGCAGCTGACCGGCACCACGAGCCTTGAGCGCGATCAACAGCATCTGCTCGTTGGAGACAAACTGTTCTTTGACCTGGTCATCAGCGCCTCGCAGAAGACGGACACCGACCCGACTAGATACGACGACGACTCGTACGAACAAAAGGTAAACACAAACACGCTACAGTGCAACTGTGCAATACAGTATAGTCTTCAGTCGCGAATGGCGGAGAGGGAGAAAGCAATTCCTCCTCTCCAATTTTGGACTGTCGGAAATTTGTTTGAAAATTTTTCGGTTGAAAATTTTGCGTGCAACGAAGCAAATTTTAAGATTGAAAAACCCCTATCCCACTTATAATCTTTTTTTGTCGGAAATTTGTAGTGCATGTCAAAAGATTGCAACTTTCTGCATTGCCTACTTCTTACGCTTGTGACGCCGCTGACAGCCTCCCAGTTGATCTGAGACAAACCGGAACTAACTTTGTACAGTTCATAAACCGCTATTGAAAACATTTCGTTCTGATGTTGGGGACAACATAAAAACAGAAAAAAATGCTAATTCTAATATCTTTGTTGAAACGCGGCGCGTTGTGACTGACTAAGTTATTTTTCAGTTATCCTACTTACTTACTTACTTGCTTAATTGTTTATTTCTCGAGTTAAGAGCGGGCTAATATAAACTTTTGATAAAGGCCTTTCGTGGAAAATTTATTTGTTTTTTACTCACTAAGCTGAACAACTTCGCGCTTGATTTGAATTTCATGATGAGTCAACTATACAACGCGAAAGTGTGCTGTTTGCAAAGGTTTACAAGAGATCAAAAATTAAAATTTTATTTTTTTGGTTTTGCAATGTGGATTTTTATTACACGTTAAAAAATATTTATTTGCCAATAAAACAAAACAATTTAAAAATATACAAAATACAGCTGCATCCACGTTCACAACTTCCTACTCAGTTGTTCTTGTCAAATTTGAAGTCGATTGGCGAGGGGTATATTGCGGAATGATTGTGCATGTTGACTGCTGTTTGACGTCAATTTTCGCGTCAGAATGACGTCCGTAATTACAACGAAATTTAACTGCGTGATAATGACGTAACGTCAAACGCGGCTGTTGATTGGCTGTCAGGACGATGACGTCATCATGAATGACGTCACCGACAGAGTTCGCCTGGAGCCGTGTCACGTGCATGTGGAGCCGCCGATGAAACCGGAAGTGGAGCAGTTGACGTATCCGGCAGATCTCGCTCAAAGTCTCGATTTAGACGTCTCCGTCGGCGAATCCGGTCTCACCGTTTCTGGTTCGGTCTTTGACGTTTCGCTTTTTACTTCACTTCCTAGTCCATAATTTTGATTTTAGTCTGAATAATTCTAAGCCAGTTGGATCCGGCTTATTAACAACGCGAACTCGGCATTAGAATTATACGGCTTGAGTCCTATCTCCACTACATCCATTTGTCACTAGGCTGTTGTGGATTAGTTGCACAGCATCCTGTACGAAGAGTTCACAACAAATTAAAGTAAGCCGAGTTTGGAGTTTAATGGTCTGCGAGATTATTAATAGTTGTAAAATATCAGCCACGCGAAGCAACTTGTCACGCAAAATTAGACAGATAATTAACGAAAAACAGCAAAACATATTGGAAGCTGATTGAAAGAAAATGCGAGGTGGTTTATGGAGATGAGCGATGTGAAATTTTTGAAGTAGATTTTTAGAAGCCTTGGTATAATTTTTGGTTAGTTATCAGCACTGTGATCAGAATATTTGCGTCCCCAATGATAAAAGATTTTTGCGGGGGGACTGTGGCTGCGTTTTGATTGGTGAGTTGCTGTGCATGTGATTTGCAGGCCCCGCCTCCGTGTACGACTACCAGAGCGTGCTGAGACAGATACGTTACGTGAACACTGCGGTCGGCAGCACCAACCGTCGCACGTTCGTCCTGAGTTGTACCGAGGCGGGAAAACACGTTGCTAGCAACTTGCACGCCGTCAACGTGAGTCAATCATGTATTCTGCTCTGAATGTAGCATTAAAAAGGTTGAAACCTATTACAGAGCTACCTACCATATGGCATCACAGAGTGTTACCTGCCACTCGACGCAAGTGAACGCGCGCCGCCTGAACCCCAGCCAAGCAGGTCGGTACTTGATTTACCTACCCCGGAGGGATGGAAGATTGAGTTGAGCTTGGTGTTATGACCTTGGTTATATGTCAAAATGGTTTATTTATCTGTCCGGAGACAGATAATCACTCATCCAAGTGTCAACCACCTGATAGCGACCCGACCGGGAGACGAACCCACCAGCTCTTGGTCTTGTCTCTTCCAACGTCTTAGCCATCAAGGCGTGTAAAAAACGACACCCGTTCTGAAACTGAAATGCCAATTCAGTTGATTTGCATGGACTCATCGGCCATATAACCAGGCTCGCCGAGGATACTCCGGCCCATCAGGCTTTTCGGTGCCACGTGGACATGACCCTCGGTCGTTCCCCAACCGTAGCTGGAGACGTCATCCAGGCCATTCCAGGAACAGATGGCTCGACGAACTTCGTGGGGACAACAACACTCCGCCTGTTGACCTCTGGAGACAAGTCGTGTCAAGTGGACACTCGGGGGTGACGCTGTGGTCCTTGCCGACTACGCGTTAACGACGACGACGACGTCGGGTGTATCAAACGAACGTTATTGGTAATTTAGTTCATTCTATTTCTATCGCTCTGTACAGTACACGCCTTTATTGAGATGGCGTGGATGTGAAAGATTGCGGCAAATTGAACGAAACCGATTGTTAGCGAAGTACAGACCAAATCAAATATTGTTGCTTTTCGTTAGGGCGAGTGTCTAAATTCCAGATGTGTTTTCGGTACAACAGAACAAAGTAGGCCGGCCTATATATATATATATATATATATAAGGTGGGAAATGACGTCAGTCGTTGCACCCTTGATCTTGGATACAGCAGCCTGTCAGCTTCTCACGGCAGCCAAGCTATTTGTCTGTGTTTTAAAGTTCATCGCTTAATTGCGCCGCTGTCGTCGCGTGGACGTCTTTGCAGTCGCCTCCGCTGCATTCAGTGATTGATGCACACACCTTACTTACTTACTTTACTTACTTCCTGACGGACTGTCTTCGCTCGGGTGCGTTAATAGCACGTACGGCCCGCACTATGCCCAATGTGGGCATGCGGCGCAAATTACTCGTCAGCAGATCCGGAAGGGAAAGACGCACAGTGAGTTAGCTTGTTTGGTGTGGAATTAAAGGACACCACCGTGGACATGAATCGAGAAATCGAGAAAAGAAAGCAGCAAACGCATTTATCACCGTGTTATGTTTAGCCTATGTGGCAGTTATTTGAGCTTGACCTTGAAAACTGGGGTTTGAAAATCAGGTTTACTGTGCAGTACATACTTCGTCCCCAGGTGACATATTATGACAATAATGCACTAAGTAAGAATTATTAATTTTACGTTGGTCAGAAATAAAATCCTGTGACAGTGAAGGAGAAATCGCTTTTGCTGTTTTAAAACATCATCGCTCCAGCTGTTGATATCAAGTCTCGGCCTTGACTGGTTCAAGCCGACACCGGCCAAGATAATTAGAGCTGCAGAATTTCGCGATTGGGGGAGTTTCAACTTTCGCTTATTTTGGCAGTTTCATGGGAGCCTGATTGTTAAACGCTTGTGGTGCATTTTGAGGTGAAAAAACGTCTTCGTGATATAAGACGCACACAAACCAACGGCGATAACATCAGAAAAATAGCCACAATTTTACGTGCTGTTGGCCCGCGGCAAACAAACCGAATTTTCTGCCCAGAGAAATGGTGCCGTGCGTTTTGTTGCGTCTTTCGGTTTACCGTTTTCGCTTTGAATGTGATGTTGACTGAAAGGTGAAAAGGAAAAGTCGTGTATAGCTTTTGATAAAAAAAAACCTATCAGTCATAAAGCTATGGAACGTCCCCTACCATATGGGATCACACAGTGTTAGCTGCCATCCGACACAAGTGAACGCGCTTCGCATTAACCCCAGCTCGTCAGATCGGTACTCGTTTACCTACCCTAGAGGGATGGAAGGCTGAGTTGATCTTAGTGTTGATTATATACGGTACCGAGGTGATTTGCCTGTGTGCAGACAGTCACCCATCTAAGAAGTAACCACTTGATGGTGACCCGACCGGGAATCAAACTCACGACCTTACGATCGTAAGTCAGACACCCAACCGTTACACCGCCAAGCCGTGCTAAGCTACTACTGGGGCTGTTGTGTTGTTGACACGGTAACAGGTGGACGTCATAAGAACGGCGCCTCGAACAGTGGCAGCGCCTCATCACATGATGAAGGAAGTCAACCCAATCCTGACGGAGAACTTACGTCTCGGCAAACCTCTGCTCAACGGTCTGCAGTACAACAACCGGCAAACTGGTGCGTGCATTGAACACACCAGACAAGCATAAACTATACAATAAGTAAGTAAGCAAACTGTGAACTAACTTGCATGTACAAAGCGCTAAGGTCGAAAAAGCTAATCTGCAGCCCAGCTGTCGCCAAGGAAAGCCAACCGTACTGCATGCGTCTGAAGGCTAGCAAATATGAACTTGTTTGCATAACTTCTGATATAACAAATTTTTAGAACATCACCAAAATAATTGGGTTGTAAATTGCGGCGGCTGCGGCCAGACCATGGCCAGATAACGACATGGTATTAACATTCTATAAGAATTTACCAACGCCCTAGCACTCTCGACCCCCCTCCCCCGATGTACCGTTTAGCCTTAGTAGATAGCATTACGGACGACATGCAGACGACGGACAGACGGACAACACATCGTTATCGTTAGTATGGTCGGCTAGAAATTGGAGGCGTATTGTTGCGATTGTGCAGGAGTGGGTGTGGCAGTAGTGATGCTCGTCTGTGTGGGTTTCATCGTGTCGTTGATAATACTCGGAGTGATGCGTGTACGCAATGCGAAGCGTTGTGGCGCCGGTGGCGGGGCAGGCGCCGGCGAACTGGCAGACGACAAGCAAGAACTCGACTGGGACAACTCCGCCCTGACTGTTACCGTTAACCCAATGCACCCTGATGTAAGTCCTAGCGACAGCTGTGAAACTCGCACGCCAATGAGGCGTTGTTCAATAGCAATACTTTACCATCGTTAGCATCATTATTAATTTACAATACTGTGACAAACGTTTAGCAAGCGCTGTCGCAAACTTATCACAGCGGCGAAGTGAAACAGCCAGCAAGTTGTTTCCATGCACGACATTACCGAACTTTGGGGATTTGTGCATTATCGCAAAAGAAGAAGTTAATTTACCAAACAGACAGAAATGTCTCTTACCTTATCTCTAATAGTTTCGACTAAAATTTACTCTTTAATTGTGCGTCGCGGCACGAAGTCGCGAAAAATTCACCGAAACCCCCTGTTTTCAGACGGATAGAATTACGACAGTTCATACGCTATAGCACAGAGTGCGACAGAAAGCGCGTGAAAATTTTCACGTTGTCAATTTTGTTTCCTGGCGTTTATTACAACACCGCTATGAATGGCGTTGTGGTGTGGATGGCACGTTGCGGCGGCAGAACGTCGATGTCTACGACGAGGACGAAGACGATGACGACGAAGCGTGCGATGAAGATGACTCTGATGAGGACTGCGACAGCGACGACGGAGGAATTGTCTACCGCAGTGCTGACCTGGAGTCAGCAGGCACCTGCAGCCACAAGCTCCAGCGCTGCACCTGGCACTCGGCCAACGGAGGAGGATCAACGCTCATCCTCTGAAGTCCACGCTCCACCAGCTTCGATCTGCACTGGATTTGTTGTACCGGTACATGTTGTACAACAAATCCACAACAAATCGGAGTAGTGGGGTTTGGGCTCAAGATCTCACGGATCTTTTAATCTCATCACCAATCCTTGTACTTTGTAGCATTTGGTATTGTTTGCTAGCCCCACAGAACTATGGATGTAATAAACGTTAGGAAAATTTTTTATTTAAAGTTAAAAACATGTTTCAATGAAAAATGTTTGCAAACCACGTGACTAAATCCAGCACTTCAGGATACAGCTTTTTTATATTCATCAGATTTTATTATCGTACATAAGTAAAAAAAATCTAAACACAGAATCTGTTATTGTTTTCTGCATTATTTGTTACTTTATATACGAGTATTGGTATTATTTTGCGATTTTTATATACTATTTTTAGTTACTATTATTTTTACGTCGGTTTTTCAACGTTGATTAAAATGTTAAAATTCGGAGAAATGCATGAATAACGTTTAAACCGCATTTTCACAACTGTAAAAAGTTTTTAAAGGAGTTTATTGGGCTACCAGCTGCCGAGACTTAACTTTTTTACGGCACTAAATTGCAGATACAGGATGCAACCTCTCTACTGCGGCGCTGTGTTACTGCAAGCATTTATTTGAATAAAACATATCGTAAATTTTTTACATACATTGAACTCGTTTGAGTTAATAAACTTACTGACATTTTGACGTAGCAAAAAGAACTACACTGTGTCCCAAAAAAAACATCCCCGACATTTTTGACTATAACGTGAAGAAGGATTATCGGATTTTTTTTATAATTTTTGGTACAAATATTTCTGAGACAACTTGTCGTCAAGTGACAATTTAATTTCCCATCTCACTCAACATCTGTTTCTACACTACCTGGGGAAAATAGAACAAACAAAATA